>JAEEGK010014292.1_pt1 | contig 17756 bp, 9 predicted proteins | sample 8958771 | NCBI WGS metagenome assembly JAEEGK01 (sample SAMN16246547, study PRJNA631951) | gut metagenome | biome: gut microbiome; feature: rumen; material: SC-attached | host: Bos | place: Iran: Karaj | collected 2018-10
CTTAATTTATAATATAAATATAAATATAATATGTTAAAAAAATAGTGAAACTTGAAAAAAAATAAATAATAAAAAAACAAAGAAATAAATAAAAATACAATAAATTATATTTTCCAATACATTTTCCACTCCAAGGACAATGATGATCATGTCCAATAATACATATATCACATATATTACAATGTGATATTTTTAATTTCTTTAAAAAAATAATATTACATTTTGTACATTTTTGATATCTTGAAAGTTGTTCTTTATCTTTTAATTTAAAATTTTTTGAATAATATTTAAAAGATGGAATTCCAGGATTAACTAAAAAAGTTGCTAAATATGTAAAAAGAAATAAAAGATAAGAAATAACTTCTATTATTTTTATTAGAAAAAAATTCTTTTTAAAACATGTTATTAATATAATAAAAAATAATAAACCAGTACTTCCAATAACAAAAATTGAATAAATATCTAAATTAAATTTATTTTATATATTATACAATTTGGTCCTATTGTTATTAATGGCCAATCTTTTATATAACAAAATGCATATGAATTTCCTAATTTTTTTGGTTTTTTAATATTATAATCATTCCCATATATTATATTTGAAATACTTGATTTTTTAAAAATATTTCTATTTGAAAAAAGATTAATTGAATTTTTTTCATTTGTTATATTTTGTTCATGTTCTGAAATTTCATTTATTGTTATTGATTCATTATCTTCTATCATTTTTTAAATTCTATAATTATATTATTAAAAAAAAAATTGAAACTCATTAACTTAGTTTTTAAATATTAAAATTCTTAAATTAAATAAATTAAATTTATTTTTAATTTTAAAGAGTGATTAACTCTTCTTCATTTTCATTAACCAAATTACTTTTTTTATTTTTATTATCCTTACTAGAATAATACTTTCTTAAAAGATAAATAATACATAAACAAATAAATAAATAAAAAGAAAAATATGATAAAAAGAAATTATAAACTTTATTTTTAACAACTTCAAATTGTTTAACTTCTTCAATATTAAAATAAATAATTAATTTTTTATATTCTATATCAAGATTAATAGCAAAATGTTTACATAACCCTCCATAAAAATTCCATTTATCTAAATCATCACCTTTATGAATATAAAATCTATTATTTTTAAAAAGATTTTCTCTTTTCACAAAAAATTTATAATTTCCAAATTCAAAAGTAAAATCAGGAATACTATTTTCTATTTCTTGAATTGTATATTTACTACATTCAATATGAGTTGGATTTTTTGTATTATCATTTGGATTTATAAATTCACATTGATGAAAATATTTTAATTCTAAAACATTTTTAAAATCAATCATAGAAGAAACAACTATTGAATGTTCATCTGAATTTAATACTAAATTTCCTTCATAATAATCTGAATGATTTCTAAAAAGTTTTCTATTTTCTGTAAATGGATCGTATAAGAAAATATTATTTATTTCAAAAGAATATTCTAAAGTATTTACATCTTGTATTAAATCTAAAACCATTTTTTCTTTATATTTTTTAGGTAATTTTGATTCTTTTAATCCTCCATAATATACTTTATTATCTAATATTCCAAAAGCATAATTTGATATTATATCTTCTTTTTTTAATTTATTAACTAAGATTGAAATTTCTCTAAAATAACGAAGTGGTTGATAATGAATATCATGAAGAGTAATTAATTTTAAGTATTCATTTGATTTTTTTAAATGAATATATGATGTATTTACAATATTGAAATCTTCATTTTCTTTTGGAAGAATATTTTTTATATTTTCTTTTTCATATTCAATTTCTATACTTTTACTTTGAGATGATATTATTATAAATAAAGTTGATATTATTATTATGGAAATTAATTTCATTGTTTTGTTTATCTGTTATAGATCCCCTTATTTTATAATTATTATTTTACAATTATTTTAAATGATTGTAAAATTATTTATTTGTTTTATTTATTTTTGAAATGAAGAAAAATGTTTAAATTTAGAATATTTTTATCTTTTATTTTGATTGATAAAATATTTTTTTTTAAATTTTTTTTTCATTTATTTATTTAATAATTTTTTTATTTTTATCCAATGGAAAAAAAGAAAGAATTGAAACAAGCAATTAAAGCAATTAGAATTTTTGTTAATATTGAACCATATAATATAAAATTAGCTGGTTTATTTAATGAAAATTTATCATTAAATATTTTTTTGAAATTTTCAATTGAAAAATTAAAAAAATTAAATATTAATTTTAAACCAGGAAGAGTTGAATTAAAACAAAATTTTGCAATTTTACTTCCTGAATATAAAATATCTGATTTTTTAAAGGATGGAGATGAAGTAATTGTTTATTCAGAAGAATATGGAATTAATCAAAGAACTCTTCCAGGAGATGATTATAGAACTTTATATAAAAATAAAATTAGCGGTTTATATGGAAATTTTATTGGAAAAAAAAAGAACAGAAATAATCAATTTAATAAAAATAACAAAAATATTAAAACTGAAAATAAAAGTGAAGAAAAAGAAGATAATGATAATAAAAGTAATGATAATAAAAATAATGAAAATGATAATTCTTCTGATAAAGAAAATAATGAAAATGATAATTCACAAAAAAATAGTGAATCAGATATAGATAATAATAATAATGATAATAAAAATAATAATAAAATTGATAATAAAAAAGAAAATAAAAATAAATTCGATTTTCAAGATAATAAAAAAAAAATAAAGGAAAAATCAAAAAATAAAAATAATAATATTAACAATAATAATAATAAAAATTTGAATCAAAGTAATCTCAAAAAAGATAAAAATAAAGAGAAAGAAGAAAAAAAAGAAATAAATAAAAAAAAAGAAGAAAAACAAAAAAAAATTAATTCCAACGAATTAAGAGCAAATAAATATTTAGATGACAATTCATCAAGTGATAACTCAAATAATTAAAAAATAATATAATAAATTATATAAAAACTAAAAATCAAAGCTTAAAATTAAATCTATTTAAAACTTAATTTCCAAAAAAAAATTAACTAAAATAAAAAATAAAAGTAAAAAAAATAATAAAATAATTAAAAAAAAATGAATACTTCAGAAGACTTAGGAACAAGCATAATTTCAATTCGTTATAAAATAATATTCGTAGGTGATGTCGCAGTAGGAAAAACATCAATAATGACTCGTATAGTAACAAATGAATTTAAAGATAAATATGATGTAAAAATAAAAATATATATAATTCAAAATTAAAAATATATTTTTTTTATATTAAAAAAAATAGGCAACAATAGGAGTAGATTTCATATCAAAAACACTTGAATTTAGAGATAATACTTTAAAATTACAAATTTGGGATTCTGCAGGACAAGAAAGATATAAATCACTTATTCCTTCTTATGTAAGAGGTGCTGCTATAATATTTATTATTTATGATATTTCAAGAAAATCAACTTATTTAAATTTAAATAGTTGGATTCGTTTTATTAAAGAAACTGTAAGTGAAGAATCTATTTTAGTATTATGTGGAAATAAAAGTGATTTAAATAGGGAAGTTGAATATAATGAAGGGAAAGAAATTGCTGAAAAGGAAAATATGAAATTTTTTGAAGTTTCTGCTAAAAATTCTGATGGTATTGATGATATGTTTTATAATTGTATAATTAAATTACCTTTTTTTCAACAGTTTGATGAAGGTGAAAAAAATTTGATTGAAGAATTGGAAAAAAATAATAAAAATAAAATAGTAAATCAATCTTTTTTAGATATTTTAAAAAATAATAATAATAGTAATAATATTCCTAATATGAATAAACCTGTTTTAAATGTTAATCAAAAGGAAAAAGAAAATATTGATGAGAATAATTATAAAGATTTTGTTGATGAAAATGGGGAAAAATGTAATTGTTAGTAATTAAAATTATTTATTTATTATTTTTAATATTATTTTGAAATAATGGAAAAAAAATAATTTTTAAAAATTTTTAATTTTTATATTATAATAAATAATTCTTGAGGATAACATTATAAAATATATAGAAATATATATAGTATTTAATAATAAGTAATATACAAATTCATTTCATTATTCAAATTTTTAATTTATAAATTTATTTATATGATAAAGTCATATACATTCATAAATTTTCTCCTTTTTTTCTTTTCATCTTCTGTCATAACATCATTAAAAGAATTTTCTTTTTCATTTTCTTTATTTTCAAAATTTGAAATTTGATTTAAAGTTTTTGTTTTTTTATCATTCTTATATCCTAATAAATCTCTCGTTAATTTTTCAATTTGCTGTAAATTATTTTCTCTTCTTTTACTTTTTATAATTATATCACTATTATCTAAATCAATTAATTCACTTTCTTCAGTTTTTTTAATTACTTTTTTTGAATTTGGTCTATTTTCGAGTTTTTTTTCTTTTAATTCTTTGTTAATTTCTTTATTTGAATTTTTCTTATTATTTTGATTTTCATTTTTTTTTATTTCTTTTAATTGATTTAATTTATTTTCCTTTGCTTTATTTTGAATTTCACTTTTTTTCAAATTCTCTTTTACTATTGAAACTGATTCTTCTGATAAAGTTAAAATATTATTTTCAGATTTTTTTTTTTCATGATTTAAATTTATAAATTTCATTGTTGTATTCATGCTATTTTTTTTTAAATTTAATAAATCATTTTCTTCTATATTATTTATTGTTTTTTTGTTATGATGTTCTTTTTTATTTTTATGTTCAATTTCGCAATTTTCTTCTTCATTAATTTTATTATTTTTAATTATTTTATATCTTTTTTTAGTATCATTAATTTCGCTTAAATTTTGTTTTTCAAAAGTAATATTATTAATTAAATTTGATTGATTAGATTTTTGAATTATAGGAGAATTATCAGTTCTTATAAATAAATTTTGTTTTTTTTTATCCCTTTCTGTAAAAGGATAATTTCTATCTTGTAATAAATCTTTTGAAGTAGAATCAAATAAAGAAGTAAAAGTATTTTTTATTTTTTTCATTGGTTTAAGATTCATTATTTCAAATTTATTATCAGATTCAATTTTATTATCTAATATATTATTAACAGTTTTATTAATTGGAGGTGTAATATCTCTATTAATATTATTTCTTGAATTAAAATTTTTAGTAATATTTTTATCCATTATTTTAGGTTTTACTTCAATATTCATTGATTGATTAATTTTATCATCTTCAATTTTAATTTTATTTTTAATTGGACTTTCACTTGAATTTTTAATTTTTTTTTTATTTAAATTATTTGAATCTAAATTTAATTCAGGGAGATAATTTTTATTTGGAATTTTATTATCTATTATAGGAGACATTTGATTTGAATGAAATGGATTTGTATTAAAAGAAGGAAGTGAAAAATTTTTATGTGTACCCATTTTTCCTTTTTTAAAAAGTTTTGAAGTTTTTGTTATTGAATTATTAAAATTTGTATCATTATAACTTGAATTTTGTGATTCAGTATAAAAATGAACTAATGTTTTTCCTCTATTAATATTTCTTTCAATTATAGGAAAATCATCAGTATATTTTCTTATTTTTTTTTTTGTTTTATTCATTGATTCATTTAATTCTGTATTTAAATAATCCATGGCATTATTTTCAAAATCACATGTAATGTTATTTTTTGATTTATTCGATATTAATTCAGATAATGTTTTATCTAATAATGAAATTAATTTATCATAATTTTGTTCTTTTTGAATTTTATGATATTGAATTATTGCAAATTTAAATTTATCATTTATATTTTTTAAGAAATCAAGGATATTATTTTGAAAATTATGTTGTACTATAAAATATTTATAATTTGAAATATAATATTCTATTTCATTATGTACATTTTTTAATTCTTTATCATTTAATATATTTGGTTGTTGTTTGTCTTCAAATATTTCTATTAATTTATTGTAATTTTTAATATTATAAAATTGATTTAATTTTTCATTAATTTTAATAATGTTTTCATCAAATGATTTAATTTTTTTAATTATTTTATTAATTAAATTTTCAAATTGATTATCAAAATTAGAGATATCATTAAAAATCTTATGAAATGAAGAATTAAATTTAATAAATTTGTTTTTTAAGGATTTAAAATATTTATCATTTGAATTGGTATCTGAAGTTGAAATATTGGAAAAATTAATTAGATTATTTTTAGAAGAATCTTTTTTTTCTAAAATTAAATTGATTGTTTTTTCGCCATTTTGAATAATTGTGCTTAATAAAACCTTCTCATTATAATTTAATAAATTGATATTATTATACATTATATTTACTTCTAATTCTTTATTATTAGTAATTTTAGATATTAACTCTTTAATGTAATTTATAGTCACAGTTTTTGGAATATCAAATTCAAATGTATTTTCTTCGTATTTTATATGAATATTCATTTTTTTATTTATTGTATGATAAATTAATTTTATTTTGTTTTATATAAATATAGATAAATTTAAATATTCAATACTAATTAATAATAAAAATAAATATAGTTGTAAAAAATATATAAAAGTTAAAAAAGAAAAATAAAAACAAATATATTTTTTTTATTTTTTTTCATTTTGAAAATAAAATGATATATATTATTATTAATATTTTAAAAATGTTTTAATATTTAATTTTATATCATAATTATTTTTATACATTTTCTTCTTCTTCTTTATACTCTTCAACATTTTCATTATTTCCTTCTTCTTTTGGTCTATCTTCTTTTTCTTCTTCATCTTTATATTCTTCAACATTTTCATTATTTCCTTCTTCTTTTGGTCTATCTTCATTTTCTTCTTCATCTTTATATTCTTCAACATTTTCATTATTCCCTTCTTCTTTTGGTTTATCTTCATTTGTTTCTTTTGGTTTATCTTCATTTGTTTCTTTTGGTTTATCTTCATTTTCTTCTTTTGTTTTTTCTTCATTTTCTTCTTTTGGTTTTTCTTCATTTTCTTCTTTTGGTTTTTCTTCATTTTCTTCTTTTGGTTTATCCTCATTTGTTTCTTTTGGTTGATCTTCATTTGTTTCTTTTGGTTTATCTTCATTTTCTTCTTCTTCTTTATAATCTTCAACATTTTCATTATTAGTTTCTTCTTTTTTTTCTTCATTTTCTTCTTTTGGTTTATCTTGATTTTCTTCTTGTTCTTTATCTTCTTCAACATTTTCATTATTAGTTTCTTCTTTTGGTTTATCTTCATTTGTTTCTTTTGGTCTATCCTCATTTTCTTCTTCTTCTTTATAATCTTCAACATTTTCATTATTTTGATTTTCTGGTTTATTTTCTTCATTTTCATCTTTTTTTTCTTCGTTTTCTTTTGGAATTTCATTTTCTTCATTTTTTGTTTCTTGTTCATCTTTTTTTTCTTCATTATTTTCTTCTTGTTTATTCTCTCCTTCTTCATTTGGATTTTCTTCATCTTTTTTTTCTTCTTTATTCTCTATTTCATTATTTTCTTCTTCATTTTTTGGTTCTTCATCTTTTTTCTCTTCTGTATTTTCTTCTGGTTTATTCTCTTCAACTATTTTTGGTTCTTCTTCATCTTTTTTTTCATTATTATTTTCTTCTAAATTTTTTGGTTCTTCTTCTTTATTTTCTTCATTATTTTCTTCTAAATTTTTTGGTTCTTCTTCTTTATTTTCTTCATTATTATCTTCTAAATTTTTTGGTTCCTCTTCTTTATTTTCTTCTATATTTTTTGGTTCTTCTTCATTTTTTTTTTCATCTGTATCTTCTTCTTTATTTTCTACTTCATCTGTTTTTTCTTCATTATTTTGATTATCTTCTTTATTTTCATCATTTTTATTATCTTGATTTTCTATATTTTCATTATCATTTTTTTCATTATTTTCATCATTTTCAATATTTTCATTTTCTTTATTTTCTTCTTTATTATTATTAATTTCAATATTTTCATCTTGTTTTTCTTCATTATTTATTTTATCTTCATTTTCTCCTTCTTTTACAGGAATTTCCATTTGTTCTTTCTCAGATGGTAATTCTTCTTTTTCTTTTTCATATTTTTCTCTTAATTCATCATCAATTACCATTGGTGAGTTTACAATCATAATATCTTTTTCTGAAATTTTTTTTTCTTCTATATATTTTTCATCTATTTCTTCATATCTTTTATTTTTATTTATATCTTCATATTCTTTATCAACATTTTCTTCTTTTACTTCATCATTTATTTTAATATTATCTTCTATGTTTTGATTAATATTTTTTTCATTTTCATTTTCATTTTCTTCATTATTAATCTTAATATTTTTCATTTCTTCATTTTTATCATTCATTTCATTTTGATTTTCTCTATTTTGATTATTATATAAATTTCTTTCTTCTTCTAATTCTTTTTCTAATTTTTCTCTTTCTTCTTTTTCAATTTCTTTTTGATAATCTTCATCTTCTCTATGAACTTTAACTCCATATTTTTTTTTAATATCAGCAAGTACTTTATTTCTATCAATTTCAAATTTATCTTCTTTATTTTCTTCAATATTAGAAATATCAGGAAATTTCATATTTTTATCTTTTTCATTTATATTTTCTTCTAATATTTTATTATCAACTTCATTTTCATTAAAAACATTTAAATCATTTAAAATATCATATTTTGTTTCACTAACATCATTATCATTCGAATGATTATTTATATCTTTCATACTATTTTTATTACTACCTTTAATTAACTTTTTATCAGATATATTATTAACTTCTTCATAATCTTCTTGTCTTAATCTTTCTTCATCTTCATTTAAAAATTGAATTTTTTTCAAATCTTCAATTTCTTTTTGTAATAAATCATTTTCTTGTAATAAAGTATTTAATTTTTTCATATTTTCATCAAGTATAATTGAAGAATCTTTAACTTTTCTTTCATACATTTTTTTTACTTCTTTAATTGATTTTTCTAATTTAATATTAACATCAAAATATTTTTCTTTTTTAGTTATCATATTTCTATATTCATAATCAGTTGTATTATCATAAGTTGCATTTTCTTCTTTATCAATATTAAATAAATCCTTATTTGAATTAGGACTTTTATCCCTTCCTGCACTTTTTTCTCTTACTGCAATAGCATATTTTTTCCTAATTGATTGTGGATTATAATTATATTTATCATAATTATTATTATTATTATTACTTGTTAAAAAATTACTACTTTTTCCAACTTTAATATTTCTATGATCAATTGGTTTTAAAATTTTTGGTGTTTTAAATAATTCTCTATTTTCAATATTTCTTTTATTTTGTCTTAAAATAAAAGCAGATTCATCTTCTGCTTTTTTAAAAATTTCATCTTCATCTCCAGTTAAATCTTCTCTAATTCTATTTAATTCTTCTTCTATTCTTGCATTAAAAAAATTTTTCTTATCATGTAATTCTCCATATAATTTCTCAGCTTTTTCAAATTCTCCGATTACATTCATTAATGATTTTTTATTTTTATTTAATTTTAAATAATATTCATGTTTTTTTGTACTTAAAGTTTTAACTTCTTCAGTATATGATTTTATTTCTTTTGGATATTTTTTATTTGCAGAATAAGTTTCTAAAACTTTTGCTTTTACATTTTGTTTATTTCTATATTCTCTAATATCTTTTGTTAATTTATTATTTTCAAATTTTATTTCATCAAGTTTATATTCAATTTCATCTATTTTATCTGCATTTGTATTTTTAAATCTATTACTTAATAATTCATATTGTTCTTTAAATATTTTATTTTTACTTTTAGAAATTTGAATATCTTTTCTTTTAACAGAAGCAATATAATTTAATTTTTCTATTTTAATATAATCATCTTCTTGTGGTTTTTTATATAAAATTTCTGCATTTTGTGTTAAAGTATCATTTAATTTTTGCAAAAGTAAATGAAGATCAGTTTTAAATTGTTCTTGATCTTTACTCATTTCTTCAATATTACTATTTTTATTTTTAATACATTTTCTTAAATATATTTCTTCACTAAATTGAGGACCTAAATTTTGATCTGCATATTCAATTGGAGGAATTTCTTCTTCTTTTTTTTCTTCTTCTTCTTTTTTTTCTTCTTCTTCTTTTTTTTCTTCTTCTTCTTTCTTTTCTTCTTCTTCTTTTTTTTTTTCTTTTTTATCTTCTTCTTGTTTTACTGTTTTTTTCTTTTTGTTTTGTCTTTTTGATTCTTTTGTATCTTTTACTGTTTTTTTCTTTACTAATTTTTTTGATTTTGAACGACTAGTTTTTTTACGTGAACCTTTTTCTCTTTGTTCTACTACTGTTGTTTCTACTTCGTTTTCTGTTATATTTTCTTCGTTTCCTTCACTCATTTTTTTAATTTATTTAAAGTTATAACTTTAATTATTTATTTTTTTATTTTCGTTTTATTTTATTATTTTTTTTATTTTTTTTATTGATTTTGAATATATTCTTTTAATTTTTGTATTTTTACATTTTTTTTAAAAAAAACATTTTTAATGATTTAAATTTAGATTTATTTATTTTTTATGATTTTTATTATTTTAATTTAATTTTAAATTCTTTAAAACATCAATAGCTGTTTTTATATTATTATTTTTTTTGAACATATATTCAATTTCCAAAAGTTTTTTAATAATTTCAACTTTAATAGGAGAAATTGCTTTTATTTTCCTAAAATTAATTTTACCAATTTTACATTGCTCAACAAAATAAAATAAGTCATAGCAAATACCATTTAAAGTATTTTTTAATTTTAAGAAATTGTCAATAACATCATTTTTATCTTTTGTTTCAGAAAGTACTCTTTTAATAGCTTCAAATGAATCACTAACATTATTATAAATAGATGTTTTTTCTTCATCATCTTTCATTTGTTCTAATTCTTGAATATAATTTTCAATTTTTCCATTATTATTTTGTTGTTTAATACATTTTAATGTATTTATTAAAATTTCTCTTTCTGGAATTCTTAAAGTTTCAAATAAATTTTTTACTAAATCACTTAAATTATCTTCATCGTTATTCATTATTTCTTCTATTATATAATCAATTTCTAATGAAGTTTCTTTTATTAATTCTGCAGTTATTATAAACATATATTTAATAATTTGATTTTCTAATATCAAATTTAATCTTTCATTTATGAAAATTAATCTTTCTTCATATGGTAAATCAGTTAAATAGTTTTGTAAATCTTCTTTAAATTCATTGTAACTATTATTTTTACTAATTATAGCATATAATTCTAAAAAGAGACAAATTATTTTTCTTTCTTTATCACTGAAACTAGTAGTAAATTTATATATTGATTGATTTTCAACTGATTTTATTTCTAAAATAAATTTCAAAACTGAATTATCATAAAATCTAACTAAGAATAAAAATTCTTCTGTTAATTTTTTTATATATATTTCATTATCATTATGTCTATTTCCAATATCAATTAATTTCGTTAAAATATCTTCCATAATAATAACAACTAAATCATCAAAATAATAAGTTTTTGATTCCATAATTTTCATTTTTGATAAAATATCTTTTACAAGAGAAATTTTTTCTGTATTTGAAAAAGAATTAAAATTATCATATAAATATTTATAATTTGGATCATATGGATATTCTAAAACATTAGTAATGAAACTAATTTTTGATTTAGGGAAATTTTTTTCAAGTTCAATTAATTTTTTTCTATAATAAATTTTAACATCATTTCCAAATTCATCATTTGATTTTGTTAAATCATCATCTGTTTCAGCACCAACTATTTTTTTTAATATAAACATTTCATCATCTTTAGTTTTATCATCATAATTTTTTAATATAGAAGTATTTTTACCTTCTTTTTTATTTAACATTTTAATTATTACTTTTCTTTCATCACTATTAAATAAAGAAAAATCAGTTATCATTTGTTCTGAATTATTTGGATCATATAATTTAATAAATTCATTCATTAATTTATGATTGTCTTTTAAATCTTTTGAAATTTCTTCTAAATTATCATTTGATAACATTTCATTAAATGAATAACATATTGGAATTTTATATTTTGAATTTAAAGTAAGTGCTTGGTCTATTTTTTCTATTAATTTTTTTTCATCTTCTCTAAAAGTAATAAAGAAATTTATATCTCTATCATATTTTACATAAATATAAATTGGATAATTTACATGTCTAAAATCATCATAAATTCCTTCAAAGAATATTTGATTTGGTTTAACTTGTTTTTCTGTTAATATTAATTTATTTATATAATCTACTTTTGGTTCTAAATAAATTATTGATAATGTTCTTATTATATCTAAATATTTATTATCACAATTGAAATTATCAATAAAGTTTAAATATGTTAAAATTAATTTTTGTTGGAAACAATTAAATTCTTTGAATTTATTTTTAAATTCTTGATCATCTAAATTTGATGGTAATGAATTAATAAATTCATTTTCTTTTTTATAATTATCTTTAAATTTATTCATAAGAGTTTGTCCATCATTTTGAAGTAAATCATTCATTGATTTGTCAAATTTTAATTTGAAAAATAAATTATTGAAATTAAAGATTTCTTCAATCATATTATGACAATTTAAATAAGGTTCAATATTATCTAAATCATATGATTTAGCAGTATTTTCTAAATTCTTATTATTTTTAATAATTAAAGAAATAATTTGATTTTGATGTTTAAATTTAATATATTTCAAATGATTAAAATTATATCTTGGAGTATTAATACATTTAATATAATAATTTTTAACCAAAGGTAAAATAACTTCTTCTTCTTTTCTTTTATTAGTAATAATAACATCATTCATTTCAGGAATTGAAAGAGATTTAATTAATAATTCAATAGCATCATTTATTCCTTTTTGTTTAATTTCATCAATTTCAAACATTTTTCTCATTTTCATTGAATTTGTTATTAAAATTTGATCAATATGATCATATCCTTTAAATTCTGAAATCATTGATTCTCTTATTTCTACATTACTATCTTTCATATTATATTTTATTGCTATTGAAATTAATTTATCAGTAAATGTAACTAAATTAGGATAAAATTCATTTAATTGTAATGTTAATAATTGTAATTTATCATTAAAAAATATAGATATATCTAATGAATTTGTTATTTTTAATTGTTCTTTTAAATCACTTACTTTTTTTGCAAAAATATCAATTAATTGTATTAAAACTTTTTTTAATGATAATTCTTTTATTTTAGATTCTTTTTTTAATAAATATTTAACACATTCTAAATTATAATATAAACTTTTTTCTTCTTCAAAATTAATATTATAAATATAAGGAATTTGTGGAATTAAATGATTCATAAATGATTCCATTTCTCTATATTCTTGTGATTTAGGATCAGTTTTTTTAAGTAAAGGAATAAAAGGACTAATAATAAAATCATAATAATCTAAAGTAGTTAAATAAGCAAAACTATTATTAAATATTTTATCAACTTTCTCAAATAAATCTTTTAAACTTTCATCATTTTTACTTTTAATTTTTATCATACAATAAATAATAACTCTCATAAATTGATATCTTGTAATAAAAACATGATAAATTTCACTTTCATTCATATTTCTCATTTCATCAATTAAATTAAGATAATTTGTATAAAGAACTTCAGCTTCATTAATATCAAATTCTTCTTCATTATCAATTTTTTTACAAATATCTTCTAATTTATAACTTTTATTATCATAAGGTGCATAAGTATGATGATTTGCTTTTTCCATTTTAATTAATGTATTTTTCCAGTTTTCAATATCTATATTTTTCATAATTTTATAATCTAAAGATAATAAATCAATAACTGCTTTTTTTTCATCTTCATTTAAATTAAAATATTTTGTAAAATAAATTCTTTTATCATTTTCTTTTAAAGGCAATTTTTCTAATCCATCAAGAAATCTTAAAAATTCATTTTCTTGAAATATTTTAGTTTTAAATTTAAGATATTGATGCATTTCTTGTTCACTTAATTCATCATCACTACTTGAATCAATAATTTGGTTAAATTGTGACAATTCTTCATTAAATTTAGATAAAAATTCTTTTTGTGTAATTGGTTTTCTTCTTAATATAACTCTATATAAATCTTCATCTGGAATTTGTAATCTTTGAATTATTTTTCCATTTTCTGGTTTTAATACAAATTTATCCAGTCCTGATAAATCATGATATTTTAATGGAGTTCCGCTTTGAAGTGCTTTGAAGTATTCTATTGAAAAATCTATTAAGTCTATTGGACGGTAACGGGCTCTTTCTTTTTCAAATGATTCTAATGTTGTTGGATATTGTAACTGATCTTCAGTTGACATTGTTTTTTTAATTTTTTTTATAAATTAATTATTTTTTATTTTTATTTTATTTTATATTTTTATATTTATTTTTTTTTGTTAATTGCTTATTTAATTTTTTTTATGCTTTATAATTTTTTTTATTTATTTTTATGTGAGATAATTATAAATTAAAATATATAAAGTATGCTTAATAAAATAAAATGAAATTTTAAAATATGAAAAACAAATAAAAAAAATCAATTAATTTTAAAAACAATTTTAAAAATTAAGAAAAATAAAAAAAAAGTAAAAATTAATAACTAAAATTCCCCAAAAAAAAAATAAAAAAAATGAATATAAAAAAAGTCAAAAATTCTCAAAATCCAAAAATCCCATTTCTACATACTCAAAATCAAAAAACCCTTTCATCAAAAAACCTTGATAAAAAATCAACAAATCCATCATTTGGTGACATACTCTCAATTCCCTCAAATCCAGAAGATTTTTTCACAATAAAATCCTACATAGGAAAAGGTGCATTTGGTTCAGTATACAAAGCAATTCACAATACAACAAATCAAGAATATGCAATAAAAATAATATCAAACAATTTTTCATCATCATTAAATTATGAAAGTATACAACAAGAAATTTCTTTAATGAAATTATGTGAATCACCATACATAGTAAAATATTATGGTTCATATTATTCTCGTAAAACAAATTCACTTTGGTTAATATTAGAATATTGTACAAGTGGTTCTGCAATTGATTTAATGAGTGCAATGGGGAGAACATTAAAAGAAAGTGAATTAGCATCTATTATTGAAATGGTACTTTATGGTTTGAAAATAATACATAATTTAAATTTAATTCATAGAGATATTAAAGGAGCTAATATTCTAATTGATAAATATGGTTATGCAAAATTAGCTGATTTTGGTGTTGGAGTACAATTAACTGATGATGAAAATTATAGAAATAGTAAAAAAGGAAGTCCTTATTGGATGAGTCCTCAAGTTTGTTCTAATTCTTATTATAATACTAAAACTGATATTTGGTCTCTTGGTATTACTTGTATTGAATTAATGGAAGGTGATCCACCTTATAATGATATTAAACCTTCTTTAGTTATGAATTTAATTGTTAAGGATCCTCCTACTGGAGATAAATTATTTTCTAAAGAAAGATTAGAAGAATTTAAATATTCTGATGAATTTGTTAATTTTGTTAGTTTATGTTTAGAAGTTGATCCTGAAAAAAGACCTTCTGCTGAAGAATTGTTAAAAAGTAATTTTATTAAGAAATTTAGTAAAGGAAGAGAATTGATTAAAAATTTAGTTTTTAAACATTTAGATGATATTGAAAAATATAGAAAAGAAGAAGAAGAAGAAATGAAAATTGAAAATAAGAATAAAAATCAGAAAGTTAATAATTATAAAATTAAAGGTATTTTTAATAAAAAGAATTTTAGTGATTTAAATGAAGATTATGAGAAAAGTGATGATATTAAAATTGAAAATGTTAATGAAGAATATGTTTTGAAATTAGGAAAAAAAAATAATGAAAGTGATTTGGAAAATAATAATATTGATTTTAATAATAATGATGATGATTATTCACAAAGTAATTCAGTTTTAATTAAAAATACAAATAAAAGTAATTTGAATAATAATTATAGTAATAATTGTAGTGTTATTAATAAAAATAGTATTAATACATTTAATAGTAATAATAATGAAAATGATGTTAAAAAAAATAATAATTCTCCTGAATTTATGAAATATGTTATGAATAATCAATTTATTTTTAATGAAGATGATTATATTGCTATTGAAACTAAAAATATTGTTGAAAATTTAAATAATGAAGAAATAATTAATAATGAAGAAAATGAAAATGATTTTGATGAAATTACTAAAAAAATAAATGAACTTGAAATTAAAAAAGAAAAAGAAATTAATGAATATGAAAAAAAAATTAATAAATATAAACAAATTCAAAAAATAATGAGTCAAAATAATATTAAATCAATGAAAGAATATGAAGAATTTATTAAAAGACATAATTTTAATAAAAATTCTTTTTTAACAACAAATGATAAATCAAATAAAAATACAAATAAAGATGAAATTGATCTTGATGAAGAAGATCAAAAATATATTATTGATGATAAAGGAATTGAAGGAGGAGTTAGAAATGATCATAAAGTATTAAATGTAAAAGCTTTTTCAAATTATTTTACTTAAAATATAATTAATGAATTTTATATATGTTTTATATTGTATATTTATATTTTTTTGTTATATAAAAAATTTTTTATTTAAAATTTTTTTATATTTTATTTTGCTTTTTTATATAATCCTGCGTGTTGATTATTATATTTTTAAAATATATTTTGAATTTCTTTAATTTTATTTTCATCTTTTCATTTTTTCTTTATATAAAATGATTATATTTATTTAATTATATAATTACAAATTCAATAATAAAATTAATTATTTTAATATATATATTATTTTATTAGAGGAAATGAATTTTTTAATTAATTCTCATGCAATATTTTCTAAATCAATATATTTGCTTATTTTATTTTTATTTAATTGAATAAAAAATAAAAATTATAAATTTATGATTTATTGAATTTAATATTTATATAATAATCAATTTAAATTAGTATTTTAAATCTATTGTTTATAAATGAATTTAACCAAACAAATTCCCATAACCTTTTTTATTAACATTTTGTTTAGTAGGACTATTACTGGATGGATTAGTTTTAACTGGATTTTGATTATAAGCATTATTAATATTCTTATATGAATTTTGATTACTTAAATTATTAGTATTATTACTTTTAATTGAATTTTGGGAAGATAAATTCTTTGAAGTAGTATTTTCATTAGTATTTTTTTCATTTTTTCCACCAGGATAAATATCACTGTCATTAATATCAATTTGCATAACTGCCATTAAATCAGGATCTCTTCTAATTACTTTTTGAGCATTTCTCATTACTCTAATTAATTCTGTTAAATCTCTTCTTCTTTCTGCAATATGTTCTGGTTCACTTAATAATGCTACCATTTCATTTGATTTATATAATTGATTATATAATTCAATTTGCATATTATCTTCTATTTCTTTTACTAAATTATTTCCTATTATTTTTGGGATACTATCTCTTAAATTCCTTACTATTAATTTAAAATAAGCTTCTATTCGACTTCTAATTTCTTTTATAAAAATATTTTTAGCATCAATTTTTTCATTATTATTATTATTATTAACATTATTATTAACATTATTTCTTTGATTTGTTTGTTGTTGATTATTTTGATTATTAGGATTTTGATTTTTAGGAATGAAAGTAGTAAAATTATTTAAATATTCATAATCATTAGTAAATAAATAATTAATTTCCATATCAACAACAGAGTCAACAATATATTTACATTT
>JAEEGK010014295.1_pt1 | contig 17753 bp, 7 predicted proteins | sample 8958771 | NCBI WGS metagenome assembly JAEEGK01 (sample SAMN16246547, study PRJNA631951) | gut metagenome | biome: gut microbiome; feature: rumen; material: SC-attached | host: Bos | place: Iran: Karaj | collected 2018-10
CGATTTAATTTTCTATAAAATAATTTATTTCTTTAATAAAAATTATGCAAATATTTAAATGATTTTAATTTTATTTTCAATATAAAATTATTATATTTTTAAATCAATATTATTATATTAAGTTTATAAATATAAAATTAAATTTTTAATTACAATATAATTATATTTATTATTTATAAATTTTAAAAAATTAAATATGAGCAATTTAAATAATATTTCAAAATCAAATTCTAAAACTTCGAACCAACTAAATAATAAAAAAAATTCTGTTTCAACATTTTCTTTAGAAAAATTAAAAATAAATTCTGATAAAAAAAATAAATTACAAAAAAATTATCCAAATGTTATAGTTAATAATTTTGTAATATTAGATAAAATTGGAGGAGGTTCATTTGGAGAAATTTATTTATCATTTTCGTTACGGGATAGTGTAGAAGTAGCAATAAAAAAAGAAATTAAAAAATTTAATAAAACACCTAAAATTAAAACTGAAGCTCGTATATATCAATCATTATTAAATATTCAACCAAAACAAGATATATCAGGAGAAAAAGCTATTATTCAAGAAGTAGAACAAGGAGTTCCAAAATTTTATGGAACAGGAGAATTACCAGAAACTAATTATATAATAACAGAATTTTTAGGACCTAACTTAATGGATTTATTTCGCTTTTGTAACAAAAAAAAGTTTACTATACATACTATATGTTTAATAGCAATACAATTAATAAATCGAATAGAATTTTTACATAAACATCATTATATTCATCGAGATATTAAACCAGAAAATTTTGTTATTGGTATAGAAGATAAATCAAATATAATTTATTTAATTGATTTTGGTTTGGCGAAACGTTATAAAAATCCAAAGAATAATCAACATATTCCTTATAGAGAGGAAAGACCATTAATAGGAACAATTAGATATGTTTCAATAAATACTCATTTAGGCATTGAACAAAGTAGAAGAGATGATTTGGAAAGTATTGCATATATTTTAATATTTTTTTTACGAGGAAATTTACCATGGCAAGGATTAAAATCATTAATTGGAAATAGATATCAAAGAATTATGGAAAATAAGTTACAAATTACGACTGAAATTTTATGCTATGGATTACCTGAAGAAATAGAATGTTATTTAAATTATTGTAAAAGTTTAAAATTTGAAGATAGACCAGATTATGATTATATTAGAGGATTATTTATAAAATTATTAGGTAATATTAGTAATATCTATGGAATTTCAGGAAATATTTTAAATTTTGATTGGAATTATGAAAATATTAATTTAATTTTGGAAAAATATAATAAAAAAAATAATGATAATGAAAATAAAAATAATGAAATTATGGATAATAAGGAAGAAGATAAAGATAAAGTAAATAAATATAATAATACTAATGACACAATTCCAGAAATCAAAAAAAGTAATTCAAAAAATAATCATGATAAAACAAATGAAAATGAATCTTATAAAAGTTATAATTCAAGTAATATAGAAGTTGAATCAAATTCTGATGATCCAAGTGATAATACAATTAAATTAGATTTTAATGGAAAAGAATTATATAAAGATGTTCCTCAAAAAGAAATAGATAAAATGAAAGTTAATAAAAAAGAAGAAATTGATAATATTATTGGAGAAATAATAAAAATAAAAGATAAAAAATTTAATATTGAAGATTATTTTCCTGAAAATAATGATAATAATGATACTGAAAAATCTAGCGAAAAAAATGATAAAAATAATGACAAAAATAATAATGCTGCTCATCAAAAAAATAATCATAGCAGATTAAATTTGCAAATGGGTGATTCATACGCAGTTTGTCAATCAATTAGAGTTGAAAACAAAAATAATCAAAATATGAATAATAATATATTAATAAAAAAAAAATCTCAATCAATTATAGAAAAAGATAGTGAAGAAATAAAAAATTTAATTAGATCAAAAAATTTAAGAAGTTCAAGTATAAAATTAGATAAAAAAAATTTAATTCCAATAAAACAATCAAAATTATCAGATTATTATAAAATTTTAAATGAATTAGGTCAAGGTTCCTATGGTTCAGTGAAATTAGTTGAACATTTAGGTTTTGGAGATGTTCGTGCAATGAAAATAGTAGAAAAAAAAAATTCACATCAAAATGAAATAGATATTCTTAGAATGATTTCTCACCCAAATATAGTAAATATATATGAAATATTTGAAGATTCAAAAAATTATTACATTATGTTTGAATATATTCAAGGAGGTGAATTAATAGATGCAATAACAGACATTGGTTATTTTGATGAAAAAAATGCAGCCTTAGTTTTTAAACAAATTTTAAATGCAATTCATTATTTACATTCAATAAAAATAATTCATAGAGATATAAAGCCAGAAAATATTTTATTAGTTAATAAACATAATTTTTATCTAAAAATTATTGATTTTGGAGCAGGAAAAATTTTTAAAAAAAATACATATGAAACTGCAATAGTAGGAACGCCTTTTTATATAGCCCCTGAAGTTTTGGCAAAAAAATATAATGAAAAATGTGATTTATGGTCTTGTGGTGTGATATTATATATTTTATTATGTGGTTATCCTCCTTTTACAGGAAAAAATAATAGAGAATTATTTAATGCTATTCAATTTCAAGAACCAGATTTTTCAGGAGAAGAATGGAAAAGTGTTAGTAATGAAGCTATAAATTTAATTAAATTATTATTAAATAAAGATTTTAAAAAAAGAATTAGTGCTCATGATGCACTTAAACATCCTTGGTTAAAAATGCATAGAAATTCAATAAATGATCCCAAAATCTTTAATAAAAATAATAAAAGCGTTATTACCAGAATGGCAAATTTTGTTAAAGAAAATAAATTAAAACAAGCTGTATTAAAATTCATTTCAACTCAATTTGATTTAAAAAAAGAAGAAGAACATATGGCTCAATTATTTAAACAATTTGATAAAGATGCAAATGGAATTATAACAAAAAATGAATTTAAATCTCAATTAAATCTTTTATATGGAGAAAATGTTGCTGAAGAATTAACTAAAAAAATATTTCATAATATAGATGTAGATGGTTCAGGAGAAATTTCATATAATGAATTTATAACTGCAGTATTAAATAATGAAAAGGTTGTAACTGCTGATAGATTAAGTAAAGCTTTTAAATTATTTGATAAAGATAATTCAGGAAAATTAAGTATAGATGAAATTAAACATGTTTTTGGTGGAGATGAAGAAAGTTGGAAAAAAATTTTTGAAGAAGTTGATATTAATAAAGATGGAGAAGTTGATTTTGAAGAATTTAAAATATTAATGACTGGTTGGAATGATAGAATGAAAAAAATTGAGAATAATGAGAATAATGAGAATAAAGAGAATAAAGAGAATAATGAGAATAAAGAGAATAAAGAGAATAATGAGAATAATAAGAATAATGAGAATAAAATATAATTCAATAATAAATTACACATAAATTATTGTATTTTAATATTTGTAAATATTTTTTGTTATGTATTTATATAAATTTATATTATATAATTATGATAAATATAATATTTTTCATAAATAAAATCACCAAAATATTATTAATAATATAAAAATTATGAAAAATATTAATTTATTTTTTATTAATTTAAAATATTTACAATATTTATATATTACTTTTCCATATTTTAATTAAATTATCCTTCCCAATAGTAATTAAAGTATTATCATCTAAAATATTAATATAATTAATATAATTATTATGCATTTTATTTTTATAATATTTTAATATTAATTCGTTATTATTAAATAAATAATGATTCATCCCAAATTCATTTGAAATAAAAATATTATTATCTTTAACATAAATATTATTTTTTTCGTTTAATTTTTTTTTGATATTTTTAATAATACTAACACTATTTAAATCTATAATTTCAAATATACTTGATTCATTAACTACTAAAATATTATAATTTAACAAACAAAAATTTTTAGCTTTATCTTTTAAATGTATTTTATATATTGTATAATAATAATTTAAATCAAATATTTTTATTACAATATTTTCACAAATTGCTAAAATATTTGAACGAATTTCTAAAATATCATAACAATAATCAGTTAAACAATTTGAATATAAAACATTATATTCATTATTAAAGCTTTTTTTCCATATATTAATATTTCCATCTAAAGTACATGTTAATAAATTTTCATTTTTTAATTCTATCAATTTATATATAGTTGTAATATCATCATAAAAGATGCTTATTAATTGATAATTATTATTATTTATTAAATATTCTTTTATATTTTTTTTGTTTGATGAAATTAAATTATTATTTGATAATTGTAATATAGAAATTATTTTATTATTATTTTCGATTATAGTTATATCTATAGAATATGTATTTTGATTATATATTTTTATTGTATTATCTTCTGAACAAGATGCTAAACGTTTATCATTTAATTGAATAATACAATTAATTATATTATTATGTATTTTTAATGTTGTTATTAAAGAATAATTTTCTAAATTTATAATTAATTCATTTTTATTTATATTATTATTTTCCATTTTTAAATGAAATATTAAAAGTAATAATTTTATTTTTATTTTTATAAAAAATAATATTTTAATTTATAATTTAAATTAATTATTTTCATTCAATAATCTTTTTTCTTCATCAGCAGTTTCATCAAATTCATTACAATCGTTTTTATTTTCTTCAATTTCTTCATTTTTTTCATTTTTAAATGCAATTTCATTAATATTTAATATTTCATTATAAATTAAATTTCCAAAAATCAATAAAATAAATCCAAATAATTGAAGCACATTAAATTTTTCTCTAATTTCAATATTATTAAAAGGTAACATAAAAAACATCCAAATTATAATAGTTCTTATAACATCTACAACAGCTCTTGTTGTGCTTGTAGTAAATTTACTTACAGAAATACCGCTAATATTATAAATCGCAATACTAAATACATATAATAATGTAATTAATAATAATTTAATATTATTTTTTAATTGTTTAACTGCAAATAAAATATTTTCTACTCTCCAATTTTCACCATCGAATGAACAAAAATTTTCTTTGAAATTTTGAGAAAATTTATTGCATTTAATAAAATAAAATATTATAATTAAAAATATTGAATAAATCATTCCAAAACAACCTTCAAATCCAACTAATTTAAATGGATGACAATCATAATTTTTTACTATATTTTCTTCATATATGTATTGAATTGCAATAAAAATATTTGAAAAGATTATTAAAAAAATCCCTAAAATTGAATCTTTTGAATTATTTTCATTTTTATTTAAATAAGCAGATAAACCAACTAAAAATAATCCAATAATAATAATAATAACTCCTAAATAATGATTAAAATTATGTTTATTTTTTAAATAATATAAAGATAAAAGAAAAGTAAACACAATTAATGAACCTCTTAACATTTGATACGCACTTCCTGAAACCATTGTTAAACCAAATGTCATTAAAGATGTCCCAGTTAAATCAAAAATAGGAGGAATACATAATAAATACATTTTAATTGGTTTTAAATTTTTATTTTCATCATTAATAAGTTCAATATTATTATTATTATTTGATTTTTCTTCTTTTTTATAATAAAATATATAATATATTATTAATGACATTATTTCACCAATAAACATTAAAAAGGTTAAAAACCAAATATGAAAAAAAACAACATTTAATGATTTAGTATGATTTTGAATTTTATTTGTTATAGTATTAATACTACCAGTTATAATAAGAATTAACATTAAAATATAAACATAATAAGGAAACGGCATTATTTAATTTAATAATTGAATTAATATTTAATAAAATAAATTTATAATAGTTTTATTAATATTATAATATTCGTTTAATAAACTTTAAAAAATAATTAATCAACAAATAATAAAAAATAAAATATTATTATTATTTTATTTATAAATTACAATAGTTAATATTTATATTATTTTTGTTATAATATATTTAGTAACATCTCTATAATCAGATTTATTTCCTTCAATTTTTTTAAAAATAACATTATATAAATAATTAATTTCATTAGATTTTTTGATATTTATTTCAAATTTAATTCTATTTTTTTCACATATATAATTATAAGCATTATTTGAATTTAATTTAAAACTTATTTTATTTTTTATTAAATATTTACTTAATTCTTCTTTAATTTGTGAAGGAGTTTTAAATGTAATGCAAGAAATATCTAAAGGACCTTTATTATTATTTTTAATGTCTATTTTTTTAATATTTTTTTTCTTTTTTTTTAAAGTAGAATTATTATTATTTTCTTCAATATTTAATTTATTTTCATTAATTTTATTTTCTTTTTTAATTATATCATTATTGATATTATTATTAAAAATATTTTTAGTTGAATTTAAAACAGAATTTATATGTTTTTTATTTGATTTTATTGAATAATCTGTATTCAAATATTCTTCATTAAAATTATTACTATTTGTAATGATATTTTTATTGCTTCTATTTGAAATATTAGTTTTAATTGTGCTATTTTTTTTTTCTTCTAAAATTTTATTTTTCATAATTCTTTCTTTTAAATAATTATAATAATCTCGAGAAGAATAATTTTTAATTTCAGTATTTTTATTATTATTATTATTACTATTTGTATTATTAATTGTATTATTATTTAATGAAATATTATTTAACAAAACATTTTTATTTTTTTTTAAATTATTTCTTAAGATTTTTTTATAAAAATAACCAGGATAAAAATTTAAAAATTTAGAATTGTTTGGTTCACTTGTATGTTTTATATGTTGATAATAATTATTATCTATTACTCTATCAGTTAAATTACCTTTTTTTGAAGAAGAATAAGAATCATTTTTCTTTTTATCTTTAACAAAAGAATTATTATTTGTATTTTGACTACTTATTCTTAAAGATTTAGGTTCTTTTAATGAATATTCATTAGTTAAAATTAAATTATTATAATTATTTAAATATTTTATATTTGGCATATTTCTTTTGTTATTCTTTTTTAAAGATGGTGTATTTATTTTTTTTGATAAACTAAATTTATTAGAATTATTTTTATTATTACTTTTATTATTATTATTGTTATTAATATTATTGTTATTATTATTAATGTTATTATTATTGTTATTATTTGTAATATTATTTTTTTTCTTGTTAATTTTTAATTCATCTTCTTCACTAATAATAATATTATTATTATTAAATTTTTTATTTTTAAATTTTTTAATTAAGTAATTTAAATCATTCTTATTTTTAATATTTTTTTCATTATTTTTAATAATTAATTCTTTATTTTTAATCTTATCATTTTTATCTTGTTTATTATTATTATAAGAAAAATCAACATTATATTCATAAGTATTATTTCTTTCTTCACTATCTTTTTCAAACGACATTGAAGGATTAAAAAAATTTTTTTGGAATTTTCTTTTATTATAAATAATTTTATTAACATTTTTATTTTTATTAAAATTCAAAACAAAAGGTTGAATTTTTTGAATTTTATTTTCCAAACTATTATTTAAATTATGTAATAATTTATTTTTATTATTAATTTTATTATTATCAAACAAAGTTTCATTTTTATTATGTGTATTTTCAACACTCATATTAATTTTATTAACATATTCATTAAATGTTTTATTTTTAATTTTATTAAATTCACTGCTATTAATATTTTTATGATGAGTAACTTCTTTAGAACTATTTAAAATTATACTTAAATTATTATTTAAATTTTCATTTTTATTAACATTTTTATTTTCTTTATTAACATTTTCAGTCAAAGCAGAAGAATATTTTTTATGTTCTTTTTTTTCATCGAAAAAATCATTTTCTGAAATCGAATCATTCATATCAAAAATTTCTTTATTATTTTCCATTAATTTCTTATGAACAATTAACATATCATTATTATTATCATTATTATTATTATTAACATTAAAAATCTCATCAAATTTCTTTTGATAATATTTAACAGCATCATTAATACAATAATTAAAATTTTCCAAACTATTTTTATAATCACTAATAAACTCAATAAAAAATTTCGAAATTAAATCACTGTCACTTTCATAACCTTTTTTAACCTTTTTCTTCAAAATCAAATAAAACGTCGTAGTAATATGATTATGTTTATTTTTTAAAACATTTTCAATACAATCATCTTTATTAAATCCATATTTTTCCATTTCCTTCACAATTTTAAAATCAACCGGTATTACAACCTTATTAATCAACAGTCCTTCATTCGTATTTATTTTAGGTTTAATAATATTAAACCACGAATGATTCTTAATTTTATTTAAATTAAATCTTTTTTTCGGATCAACATTTAAAATTCCTTTAATTAAATCTCTGGCCAAATCACTCACGAAATTCGGAAAATAAAATTTACCATCAGTAATCTTTTTATATAAAACATCGTTATTATTATCCTCAAAAGGCAAATAACCACAAATCATCGCAAATAAAATAATTCCAGAACTCCAAATATCAACCATAATTGGAATGTAACTAAAACCATTAATCATTTCAGGCGCCGCATAACATGGACTCCCACAAGCAGTTTTTAACAGTTGATTGCTATTGTATAAGTTGCTCAAGCCAAAATCAGCTATTTTAATATTATTTTTGGAATCTAATAATAAATTCTCTGGTTTTAAATCTCTATGAACAATGCCTAATTTATGCAAATATTCAATTCCAGATAAAATTTGTTGATAAAATTTCAATGATTCAATTTCGGATAATCGCTTGTTTTTTACTATGTAATCAAATAATTCTTTGCCACTTGCGTATTCCATTATTAAATAAATTGAACATTGAGTTTGAATTACACTGAATAATTGAATTACGTTATTATGATGAAGAAGTTTTAATATTTTTATTTCACGTTCGACTCTTGTGATGTCTGCTTGTTTAATTATTTTCTTTTTTTCTAGTATTTTTATCGCCACTTTTTCCCCAGTTAAAATATGTGTGCCCAAACGAACAACACCAAACGTTCCTTCACCCAATTTTTCGCCTAAAATAAAAGAACCGATGTTTTTTGAATAATTATTTTTATTAGTTCTGTTATGAATTGTGTCCGAAGAAATTTCTCTTTTTTTTGAAGTTCTATCAATTTCGGGATTGATTGTATTAGACATATGAAAATAATATTTAATTAGAAAAAATATTATTTAAAATTATTTTAATTTTATAATTAAAAATATAACTAATTAAAAAAATGGAAGAAATTTATAAATACATGTTAGATCAAATTCCAAATTCAATCGATTTTAATTTCATAACAGTAAAATATGAAACAACAAAATCATTTATTTTAGATAACATTAGTAATTCAAGTATTTTATTCTCAATCGAAAACGCAGAAGGTTTCATTTTCGAGCCATCAAACGGCGTGATTCCAAAACAAAGAAAAATGGAGATTAAAATTAAAATTTCACCAGATTACGCAAATGTTTTAGTCGCAAACGCAAAAATCACATTAGACAACAAAATAAATAAAATAATTAAAATGAGCTCAATTGGAAAATATCCTTATCTTCATTTGAGTAAATATCAATTAGATTTCGGCAACGTTCAAATCGGACATTCAAAAGAATTAGAACTAATAATAACAAATCAAGAATCAGTTCCAGCCAAATTCATAATAACAAAAGAAAGTATTCAACCAGGAAAAAATCCTGAAGTTTTTAATTTAAGCAGCAATCGAGGTGAAATTCCACCACATTCAAATTTTTTATTAAACATCAAATTCAAACCGTTTTTTCCTTCGATTTTCAGCTACGAAATCTACAAAATAAAAACAATCGGCGGAAATGAAATCGTTTTCAAATGCTTCGGATCGTGTGAAAAACTAAAAACTTGGATTGGCTCAAAAAACATCAATTTCAAATCAATTGAATTAGGAACTTCAATGACAAAATTAATACGATTTCACAATGACAGTGACATTCCAACTGAATTTCAAGTTTTTCATGAAAATTCTGGAGTTTTTTCTTTTGATCACACAGACGGTGTCATTCCCGCAAAAGGAAATGTGAGAATAAACGTAACATTTAAACCAATAGAAACAATCATTTATTATGATAGAATTTTTGTTTTGACCAAAAATCATTCTTTAATTACATTAGATTTATTTGGTAGTTGTCACAATTTGCTTAAAAAAAATTTATTATTAAGCCAAAAACAAATTGAAATGTTTAGATATAAATTATTACAAGGATTTTATACAGGAAATAACAATATCAAAAAGAAAAAAACTGTTGAATTTAATAATGAAAATAACAACGAATTAAATGAAATTAATAATCAATTGCAATTACATAAGGAACTTTTTTGGGAAAATACAAATAACAACAGAATAATTTCAGTTGACACTGAATTTATAGATTTTAACTACATCGAATGTGGAACTTGCAGTGAACCTTTCATAATTAACGTTAATAACAACTCAACCGAAAACGTCAAAGTAAAATGGATAAATGACAAACCAGTAATATTATCAAATTTAGTAAAATCAATAAACATTTTCAACGTAGAATCAACAGTTTTTTTCATTCAACCAGAAGAAGAACTAATTCCACCAAAATCAAAAAAAGAATTCAAAGTCTATTTCAAACCAAATAAAACTGAATATTATTTCTATTCAGATCTTCCATGTTTAGGAACATTAATGACAAAAAACAACAGCGCAATCGATAATAAAATTCTCTTCGGAAACATTAACAACAACACAGCAAATCGTTTAAACGACATTAACAAAAACAAACTAAGCGAATATGGAAAAGTTCTCACTCAAAATTTCGAATCAAACAAACAAAATTCAACAATAACATCAAAAAGTAATAATTTCAATTCAACTTCAAATAAAAACAACACATTTTTATTCAAAAGTTTAAATCTCAATAAAAAATTCAATAAAAAAAACATCATCCTCACAACAAACGAAGAAAATTACTTCGATCCTCCAATTCCGCTCAAAATCTCTTTAGTCGGACACAGTTTTCCTCCGAGCACACAAATTTTCATGCCGATTTTCGAAATGACGCCGAAAAAAGAAATTTTCTTTCCTCCTGCAACAATCAATCAAAGTTTGTATCAAACTCTCAAAATCAAAAACAACAACGATGTTCCTTTATTTTACAAAATCAGCCCAATTTCAAATTCCAAAGTTTTTCGAATTCATAGAAAATACGGTTTAATTCCAGCGAATGAATTTCATTTGATTTGTTTGGAATTTTGTCCGAATGAAACGAATGTTTTTAAAGTTCCTCTCAGAATTTTCATGAACCACGATTCAAACAACGTAAAAACAATCATGTTGAATGGACTTTGCACAAATCCAGTCATTGACATTGAAGGAATCAAAAATGAAATTTATTTCCCGCCAACTTCAGTCGGAATCAAATCGAAAAAAACCATTGTCATTAAAAACATCAGCCCAATTTCAATTCTCGTTAACATTAAAGACAATGATGAAAATAACACAAACGGAAAAATCAAAATCAACCCGAATAAATTTATAATGAACGGAAATATGATAAAAAACGTCGATATTTTTTTAACACCATTAAAAACAGATGAAATCATTAACAAAATCACAATTTCCGCCGAAAAATTGAATGAAAATGGAAATGAAACAAGCGAAATTTTCGAAAATAATAATAATAACAAAACTCTTGTTGATTTCAAAGACGAAAAGAACGAAATCAAAGAAGAAAGTAAAAACAGCGACATTAACGACAATAAAATTTACAAAAGAGAAATTACATTGCTCGGACGCGGAAGTGATGGAACATTAAATATCGTTCCTAATTTAATAATATTCGAAACAGTAAAAATCGGATTTCATCAAAAACTTCCTTTCAGCATTTTCAATCCAACCATCACTAATTTCTACATCAAACTCATTCCCAGAATCAACGACGATAATAAAGAACTCGCAAAACAAATCACACTCGATTTCACTGAAGGTTTGATCAATTCCTTCTGCAAAAAAGAAATCAGCGTCATTTTCGCTCCAACCACAAGAGCAGAAGTTAATTTAACAATAGACATTTTTGCATATGAACATTTATCAAAAGAAAATAATGAAAATCCAAATGAAAATAACGAAAATCCAAATGAAAACGAAGAAATCGAAGAAGAAGAAAAAAAAAATCCCTCCGAAATGAACCTAAAACTAAAATGCAGCATAGTAATAAAAGCAAAAGGTGATTATCCTCTAATAAAAATCGTGGACATTCGAAACAACGAAACATCATCAAGCAAATTATGGAAAAGTTTCAACGTTGACTTAGCCAACACCGAACTACAAAAAAATCTAACCGACGAAGAAACAAACTACGCAAAAAACAAAAACAAAAAAATCGAAGACATCACAAACTCACTCAAACGAATTCGATTAGATTTCGGAAAACACATATTCAAAAAACACAACATCGAAAACTTCCAAGACGTTTATCTCACACTCAAAAACATGGGCGGAGTCTCAAGCGAATTCTACTTCAAATTCCCCGACGACATCAACATCAGAAGAGAAATCTGGATGGACCCAGTCGAACCAACATCCAACGACAAAGTCGAATATCACGTACTAAAAGAAAAAATCTTCTCAATCGAACCAAGAAAAGCAAAACTACAACCAAACGAAACAATCAACATCCGATTGCGCTACAACATCAAAGAAAGAGGCCAACATCGTTTAAGAATCATCTTCCAAATCGTAAACGGAAAACCTTTGATTTTCGAACTTTTCGCCGAAACTTACAGCGACAAAGTGGGAATCATCCACATTCCTCAGCAACTAATAGATTTCTCATACGTTCCAATAGGATACATGGACTACATCGCAAGACCAATCGAACTAAGAAACATATCAAACGTAAAAATCAAATACTACATCAACAAAACCCAAATCAAAATGTTCAACGAAAACAACGACAACTTCGAAATATTCAAACTCATCAACGGCGAAGGAACAATCGGCCCAGGCGAAAACGGATTTCTAATATGCTACTTCCGTCCATTGACAGACAAAGAATACAAATTAGACCTAATGGTTCAATACAGCGACGAAGCGAATGTCTACGGAAAAAGCATTTCAATCATCGGAAGAGGTTTTCACCCACTCAAAATCAGCCCCCCAAAAATCATCTCACCTTTCAATGGAATGCCAAACAATGTCATCAATCCCAAATTCAATGGCGAACGAATACAAAATTGCGGATTTAATATTGAAGAATTAGATTTTGGCAATTTGTCTCTCAACAAAAGCAAAAATAAAACATTCATTTTATACAACTATTCAAACACAAATTCATTCAATTTCGATTTCTTAGAACCACAATTTTTAATCAAAGACGAACTAATAGTCACTCCAAACAAAGGAATCATCGAACCAAACGGACATAAAATCATCAAATGCGTCTTAAACACAAAACAAGAATTCAGCGAATACGAAGGCGATTTGCAAGTGCGAATCACATGGAAAAACAATCTCATCACAAGCAACATTCTAACCAACAACTTAAAACTCAGCGCTCAAACAAATCAATCCCAAATAATCACACCCTCAGTGAACAGAATCTTCAAAGAAAATCTTTTCCTCCGCGTGAGAAAAAAATGCATCATCGAAGGAGTCAACGCAAACATCGAACTTTCACCAAACGATAATTCATGCTTCATCGAAGACATTCTAACCGAACTAACAAAAGAAATTCTCTCCGACAAAGATTTCACAGACAAACTCGAACAAAACATCGACAATCAACCTCTCAATCTTTTCCAATGGACAAGCGACGTTTCACTCCCAACGCAAAAAGAAACACGCGAAGAATACAACAAACAATTGAATGAACACGCAATGGAAGCAATTAAAAAAGAATTAAACATTCTTTCACCAAAAAAACACGTAAAAACAATCGATAAAAAAAATCTTCGTTACAGCACAACTAATAACAACATCAGTAATGTCAAAAATGAATTAGATAATATTAAACTCGATAAAGAAGAAAATTTCGGCGAAGAAGAAGATTTGGAATTGCAAGAAAAATACACAAAAGATATGATTAATAAATACAAACTCACAATTCCAGAAGTAAATGAAAAAATCATCATCGTCAATGACGAAACAAGAAATGTCATTAGCGATGTCATTATGGAAAACACTGTTTATAATTTAATTAACGAAGCTGTTTACAGCGAAACTGATTTAACTGAAATGCCAAGAATTTATTTCTTCGCAAATAAAAATAAATAATTATTATTATTATAATTATATTTTATTAAATAAATAATATAATTATATTTTTTATATAATTTTATAAATGAACAATATTAACATTAATAATAATAATAATAATAATAATTCAACCACAATTTCCGACTTCGAAATTCTCCAAAAATTAGGCAAAGGCGCATTCGGCAACGTTTATTTAGTAAAACGAAAGGCAGATAAAAAAATCTATGCCCTAAAAAAAGTCATAATTCAAAAACTCAACAAAAAAGAACAAGACAACAGCGTAAATGAAGTACGAATCCTCGCATCAATCTCCCACCCAAACGTAATAGGCTACAAAGAAGCCTTCTGGGAAGACAGCACACAATCCCTCAACATCGTGATGGAATACGCAGACGACGGCGATTTATCCCAAAAAATCGCCCAAAACCAAAAAATATCCAAACATTTTCCCGAACGAACAATCTGGTCATACTCAATTCAAATGGTCGAAGGACTAAAAGCATTGCATGACAAACAAATCATGCACAGAGACTTAAAATCAGCGAATATATTTTTATTAAAAAACGGCCTCTGCAAACTCGGAGACCTAAACGTATCGAAAGTAATAAAAAACCCAAACAAACTTCTATACACGCAAACAGGAACACCCTTCTATGCAAGTCCCGAAGTTTGGAGAGACGAACCGTATTCGTATAAAAGTGATTTGTGGAGCATTGGATGTGTAATATATGAATTATGCACTTTTCGGCCACCGTTCAAGGGAAATAATATGGATGAACTTTTCAAAAATGTTTGTAGAGGAAAAATTAATAAAATTCCCGGATTGTATAGCGATGATGTGTGGAAAATGATTGAAATGCTGTTGCAAGTTAATTCGAAAAATAGGCCGAGTTGTGAAGAGTTTCTTGAAAGCAAGTTGATAAAGAAAAAAATCAAAGAAATGAAGGAAGATGAATGTTTGTTTGATAATAAAAATTTCGATGAAGAAAATAATCAAATTAATTTGCTTAATACGATTAAGTTTAATAATATTAAAGATTTGAAAAATAATCTACCGAATATTAAAAATTATCAAAAAGATAGAGAAAAATATTATAATAATAATAATAATTTAAATAATAATAATAAAGAACATATTAAAAGCGGAAGTGGCTCAAATATTATTGAAAAAAGCAAAAGTCATAGTAAAAAAAATAGTATTAATTTAGATGAAGATATTCATAAAAATAATCAAAATAAAAAGAAAAATAATATTAGTAATAATATTGAAGGAGTTAAACCAATTATTATCAATGAAAAAAATAGACCAAAAACTGCTGCTCAAAAAAATAAAAATATTAATAATCGATATAATTATAATCATAATGAAATTCCAAAAAATAATATTATAAGTAATAATATTCATTTAAATAACAATTTAAATAACAATTTAAATAACAATTTAAATAATAATAATAATAATTATAATAAAAATAAAAAAGTTCATAACATAAAAATTGTTAACATAGAAAATGAAAATAAAAATAAAAAAATAGAAAAAAATAATGTAAATAATAATAAACCAAAAATTAATAATAAAAATAAAATCATTCAAAAACCAATCACACCAAAAATAAGCAGACGTCCAAAAAGCAGCACACCAAATCCGAATAAAATAAAAATAAATAATATTATGCATAATAACAAAACAAGTGAAAATTCAGATAAAAATCTTAATGAAAAATATTTAAATAAAAATAACATTAAACCAAAAATTATTAAAAATCGACCACAAACATCAAAACCTTTAAATAAATACATCAAAAAAAATCAAAAACAAATTAATATTCATATTAAACCTCAAAAAAATATTAATAATAATAATATTATTATTAATAATAATATTAAAAATAATATTAAAAATAATATTAAAAAAAATAATAATAATGTAAAAAAAATTAAAAAACCTTTATCAGCAATGCCAAAAAAAACTGATAAAATTGTTAATAAAAAAAACAGACCAATAAGTTCAAATCAACCACATAGAATATTAAACAATAATATCAAAAATCAAAAAATCCAAAAAAATAATATTAATAATAATATTAATAAAAATATTAATAATAATCTAAACATTAATATCAATAATATTATAAATAATAATCCTGATAACAATAATTACATTAATAATAATATTAATATTAATAATAATAACAATATTAATAATAATAATAATAATATTAATAATAAAAATATTAATAATAAAAATAATATAGATCCTGATGTTAAAATTATGATGAATCCAATAAAAATAAAAGGCATAGGAAATCCACGTTATAATCAATTTAATATAAATAGTAGTAATATAAATAATAATAATAATAATAATATTAATAATCAAAATAATTTTTTAAAAAGAAACGTTCAAACAATTGAAAATATTAATTATAATAATAACAACATTAGCAACGCAAATAATAATATTTTTAGTATTAATCAAAACGATAATATTAATTCATATTATTCATTTAATCCTCAAAAAAATCCAATTAAAGTAACAAATCAATAAAAAAAATTATTTAATTTTTAAATTAAATATTTATTTAATATTATAAATAATTATTAAATTTAAATTTTAATAAAAATAAAATTTAAATTTAAATGCTCGAAAGTCCTTCAAAAATCAATAATAATTTAAATATCATTCAATTCGCGAGTATTAAAACATCAAATTCATTATTTGATGTAACAAACTCATCTCAACAAACAGAACAAATTTTAAACACAAATAATAATAACAATTCAATAAACAACCATAAAAATTATGTCGAAAATAGTGGACTTTTTTTTCATAAAGAAAATATTGATATTTTAAAATGGAACATCAATAACGAAAGAAGCAATTCAGATTTAACATTAAAAGATTTAAATGTTATTGATAATAATAATAACAATAATATTATTAATATAAATAAAGAAATTATTGATAATAAAGGACCTTTAAATATTAATGATTTAAATGATAATAATAATAATAAAATTCTTAATAATAATAATAATGGAGAATATGACACAATAGGAACTGTTGATACGCCTATTTCAACAATGTGTAATTATTATTTGCAAACTGAAAGTAATATGAAAAAAAGCAAATTGAATAATATTAATAATAATAATACTAATAATAATACTTTAGAAAGTATTGATGAAATTGATAATAATAATAATAATAATTATATAAATAAAATAGAAAGAAAAAATTTAGACAAATTTTTAACAGAAAATTCAAGTAATTTAAATAATTTTGATAATAATAATAATAATAACTCCTAAATAATGGTTAAAATTATGTTTATTTTTTAAATAATATAAAGATAAAAGAAAAGTAAACACAATTAATGAACCTCTTAACATTTGATACGCACTTCCTGAAACCATTGTTAAACCAAATGTCATTAAAGAT
>JAEEGK010014296.1_pt1 | contig 17753 bp, 12 predicted proteins | sample 8958771 | NCBI WGS metagenome assembly JAEEGK01 (sample SAMN16246547, study PRJNA631951) | gut metagenome | biome: gut microbiome; feature: rumen; material: SC-attached | host: Bos | place: Iran: Karaj | collected 2018-10
TATCTTTTTTATTATACAGGATTGCGCCGGAATTTGCAACCATGAATTTCGGGGTTCTATTTCAAGATTCCCTCAGTCCCTTAATCCCTCAATCCCTTAATCCCACAAAAAAGACCGCCCCGAGCAAATCGGGGCGGTTCTTTTTGAAAGATACCTTATTTCAGCGTGACCTTCGCGCCGGCAGCTTCGAGCTTTTCCTTCGCGGCTTCCGCGTCGTCCTTGCTCATGCCTTCCTTGATGACCTTCGGCGCACCGTCAACGGCGTCCTTCGCTTCCTTCAGGCCGAGGCCGGTCAGAGCGCGGACTTCCTTGATGACAGCGATCTTGTTGGCGCCGATTTCAGTCAGCTCAAGATCAAATTCGGTCTTTTCTTCAACAGCAGCACCGGCAGCTTCGACCGGACCGGCAGCCACAACAGAGGCAGCGGCGGAAACGCCGAATTCGTCTTCAACAGCGTGGACCAGCTCGGAGAGTTCGAGCACGGTCAGAGTCTTGAGTTCTTCAATGATAGCAGTAATTTTTTCAGATGCCATGGTTGTTACCTCCAAATTTTGTAATAGTTTAGATTGGATTATTCTGCGGCGGCTTCTTCAGCGGCCGGCGCTTCTGCAGCGGCAGGAGCGGCTTCGGGTTCAGCAGCTTCGGCAACCGGTTCGGCAGCTTCAGCGGCTTCGGGTTCGGCTGCTTCGGCAGCAGCATCGGCGACCGGTTCGCCGCCGTTGTCCACGATCGCCTGAATAGCGCGCGCGAACGCAGCGATCGGGGCCTGGAACGCACCAAGCACCTGAGCAAGCAGAACTTCGCGGGACGGAAGCTTTGCAAGACCGGCGATTTTCGCGGTGTCGATGACTTCCGTATCGAGGAAGCCGCTCGTGATGTTGTCGAGCCATTCCTGGTTGTCCAAGTACCAGCGCACCGTCTTCTCGATGCCTTCCTCGAACTGCAAGGACGGTTCCCAGCCCAGTTCCTTCTGGAGCTTGGTGGAATCGATGGCGTAGCGGGCGTCGTGGCCCAGACGGTCCGTCACGTAGGTGATGAGGTTCATGTCCTCGCCTTCCGCACGACCCAAGAGCCGATCCACCGTCTTGATGACGACCTTGATGATGTCGATGTTCTTCCATTCGTTGAACCCGCCGATATTGTACGTCTCGGCAATCTTCCCGTTATGGAAAATCACGTCGATAGCGCGGGCGTGGTCTTCTACAAAGAGCCAGTCGCGCACATTCTCGCCCTTGCCGTAAACCGGAAGCGGTTTCTTGTGGCGGATATTGTTGATGAACAGCGGAATCAGCTTTTCGGGGAACTGGTACGGACCGTAGTTGTTGGAGCAGTTCGTCACGATGGTCGGCATGCCGTAGGTGTCGTGGAACGCACGCACGAAGTGGTCGGAACCCGCCTTGGATGCGGAATACGGGCTGTGCGGCGTGTACTTGGTGGTTTCGTAGAAGAAATCGTCACCGTAAGCCAGATGGTGCTCCGAACTGGACGCCGTAGTCGTGAATGGAGGCGTAATGCCTTCCGGATGGTTCATCTTGAGCGCACCGTAAACTTCATCCGTCGAAATATGGTAGAAACGCTTGCCCTCGTACTTTTCGGGGAGACTTTCCCAGTAGAGTTTCGCAGCCTGTAAGAGGCTCAAAGTGCCCATCACGTTCGTCTTGGCGAAGGTGAACGGGTCCTTGATGGAGCGGTCCACGTGGCTTTCGGCAGCGAGGTGAATGATGCCATCGACTTTTTCATCTTGCATGAGCTTGTAGAACGCGTCAAAATCGCAGATGTCCATCTTCACGAACTTGTAGTTCGGCTTGTCCTCGACATCCTTGAGATTCGCGAGGTTACCCGCGTAAGTAAGCTTGTCAAGGTTGATAATCTTGTATTCAGGGTACTTGTTCACGAACAGGCGAACGACATGACTTCCGATAAAGCCCGCGCCGCCAGTGATGACAATGGAACGTTTCATGAAATTCTCCAATTTGAGGAGAAATATAGTAAAGGGCGGCTTTGCCGCAGTTGAGAAATCCTAGAACTTAGAGCTTTAGCATCTCCGTAAAGAGCCGTTTGCCGCCTTGCGATACCGAGAGAATGACATTTGCTGTCGCCAATTGGCGGATATGGACGATTTTTTGTTCGTAGCCGTCCATCGTCGTTTCGAGCAGGAGAGTTCCAATGGGAGAGAAAATTCTCACTGTTTTTACGCCTTGCTGCGGAGCGTAAATGTAAATATCACCGTTATGCATTCTGACTCGAACATTTGACAACGGCGTCGAATGCACAGCGAAAACGGGATGTTCGCTAGAACTGGATTCGAGACTTTCCGAAGACGATATCGCGGAACACGAGGACGCAATTGCAGAACTTGAAGACATTTCCGCAATGCGACTTGATGAACCTGGAACATTCGAACTGGAGGACGCTCTTATTGAGCTAGACGAAACCGTAGCAGAACTCGACGAAACAATCGACGAACTCGACAAAACCGAAGAACTGGAGCGTGTTAGTGACGAAGACGACTTGACAGTCATATTCACAGTGAACGTGACATAATCCTTGTCCGAGGATTCCTTAATGTTGGAAAGGGCTATCTTCATGTCGTCACCGTTCCTGAAGATGAACTTGTCGAATTCGGTGACATTACCAGCTCCAGGGAACGGATCGTCAGCAGTTGCATACGTTACTTTTTCAGGAACCGCTTCGACGATATCAACTTGCATGTGATTGCTGTCGTTGTTGACCCTATTTTTTCTCCATAAAGAATCAATTCTGTCGATATGCCATATCAGCATTCCAGAAGCCCTTTGGCCACCGTCCCAATCTTTATTGCTTCTGTATTCCAATAAAAAATAATCTTTTAAATTCTTGGGATTTAAAACTCTATACGCTACATTGTTATCTATTTTTTCCAGAACAAGTGTACCGACATGATTGAGATCTGTAGGAGTCAGCCATCCAAGTACAGATCGTTCCAGAGCGGAATAAAAAGGAGGCATGCAACTTCTTGTGTTATAGGAATTGGTTGGGCAATTGTACACCCCTTGATCCATGACATCCCATGTCCCCGGCGTTTTGCGAGGGTTCTTTTTTCCCGAATCATACATATCAGGCAATCCTAGCGTATGGCTAAATTCATGGATCGCAGTCCCAATACCATCAACAACAGATGTACTACTATCCTTTTGATAAGCAGATCCGCTAATTTCATTAGAGCAGGCGTATTTGTTGGCATAAATACTGTCATCTAGTTTCATACCATTTTTTGGAAAACCCAAATCGCCTAGACCTCCAGCATGAGGCCATATAGCATCTTTAACTGAAGTCGTCGCAGCACCGACACCGGCATAGACCATAAAAATAAAATCGATATAGCCATCTTTATCTTTATCATACTGCGAAAAATCAATACCGCCTTTTTTAACAAGCGAATCCAAGGCTTCTTTTACAGCGCGTTTTCCACCGGCAAGTACCGTCGAATCATATCCATAAGAAGCCCTTTTTCCCGACACAGTAATGGGACCATAAACATCAAATTCAGGGGTGAACAACCCTATGGAGTTTTGCACAAAATAATCCCTTACACTACCATGATTGGCAAATTCGTCAAAACCTTCCTTGTTAAAGAAATCCGTGAAAAATTGATTTGCATTTGCAATTTTAAACTTGACATCGGAATATTGGACTAGCAAGACCAATCCGCGAAGTTTTCCCACGGAAAGCCTTGTACTTGCAGCGGCCATCTGCAATTTTCCACGATTGACAAAGGCGGGCCTTTCATTTTCGGGAGCATCATCATCTTTAGGAGCCAATTCATATAGGCGTTCGTATATTTTTTCCGGATTGAGTCCCGCCAAGAACTGCGCATCCGATTCGCTGCGGTCCTGTGCGTTGCGAGCATAGATTCCCGAAGATTCGCCCATTTCGTTAGCATAAGCATAAAACCCGAGCGCATCCTTTTGCAGAATATATCCATCTGCAGTTTCCAACAAGTAAAAAAACTCGTCACCCACCTGACGCACTTCGATGGAACGCCCGTCAGGCTGTTTCAAGAAAAATGTCTCGTCGCTTGCGGGAATCGCAAAGCAAAGTGGCGCCAAGATAAGCAAAATCAATAAAATTCGAACAATTTTCACGCCCACCTCTACCATTTTCTTAAACGGAACTTCTTAAAATCACCTTGGTTAAGAAAACTTGATTTCAAAAATATTTTTGGAGAATCCCTAAGGAAAATATATTTTTTTTGAAGATTAAGGTGCAAAAACCGCATTCGATTATTCTAAAAAAAGAACCCGGCAAAATGAGCCGAGTTCCTTTAAACAGCAAGAGAACTTAACTGTGATTACTGATTGGCATAAACATCATATATATACGTACGATAAAAAGACAAAAGCATATTACGAGTCATACCAGAATAATCAGTAGCAACATTACCTGCTAAAATAACTTGATTAGGCTGTCCTAGATTAAATACTACTGCAAAATTAGCAACCGTAAGGAGTTGTTCCCCACTATTTCTCGTTTTTTCTGGACAAGCATAATGCACATCAAAGTGATATTGATAATGTACGTAATCATTATAAACATCTCGACAACTCAATGAAGTACCATTATTACGACAAAGTCCACTGGCAAGAGCTATATGAATCCAATCAGAAACGTATGGAGCTATATCCCCTTTTAAATTTTGTTTGTACGCACGTACAACAACACTTTGTTGATCTGAATAAGTCGTTGAACCACTATTCCTTACACTATTCCATATAGTGAAAGCTATAGCTTCATAATAAACACCATTTTGAGTTTTTGAAAGCACGGCAGCATTATAAAACGGTAATTCTTCACCCTGTCTTTTCAAAGAAACATTATTTCCAGTAATCGGCTTACATCCCTTATAAAAAGAGTAATCCGACAATAAGGTATCTCCCGAAAATGAGACGACCGTTTCGTAATCAGTATTAATCGCAAGCAAGGTTTCATCACAATAATAATTAGCAGGACGCAGCATATTTCGAGAAAACGCATTGTCATCATACAATTTTTTTTGGTATTCTCTTTTCAAATCATCAAAAGATTCATTAGCCCCAAGAACAAGCGATTTTCTGTTCATTTTCAATTCAGCACGATTCTCGTCAAGGCGAGAGCCATCATCCTTAAACACAAAATAAGGAAGAAATCCTTTATCTTCAATTTCGCTCGTAGAAGCGACTGAATTATCAACGCCCATATCAGAGCAGCCCATCATAAATACAGCCAACAACGTGGCTGCCAATGCCATTTTTTTCATTATTTTCTCCTTCTTAAATGACTAATACAACAAAAGTAAACTAAATTACATTCTGTTGCACGACTTAAATTATCATCAATTACAAAAAAACGAAAACTGTTTAATTTATTTTACAACAAGAAAAAAAAAATAAAGAGATCCCCTCCCTCCATAATTTTTCAATGCTTACATACCAAGCAAACCTAGCGGATGTTCAAATTCACAATTGACGGCACCAACGCCGTCAAGCCTAGTAATGAATCTTTCCTTCGGCGACTTTTTTCAGATGTTGTCCATAGGGGGACTTGCCGTACTTGGCCGCAGATTCCAGGAGTTTTTCCTTGCTGATCCAACCGTTAATGTAGGCGATTTCTTCGACGGCAGAAATCTGGATTCCCTGGCGGTTTTCGACCATTTTCACAAACTCGCCCGCTTCTATGAGGCTGTCCATCGTGCCTGTGTCAAGCCAGGCAAAGCCACGACCGAGGAGCTTCACGTCGAGTTCGCCCTTGTCGAGGTACGTCTTGTTGAGGTCGGTAATTTCGAGTTCGCCTCGGGCGCTCGGTTTTTGCACTTTGGCAAATCCACTCACGCGGTTGTCATAAAAATAAAGTCCCGTAATAGCATAATTGCTCTTGGGTTCCTTCGGTTTTTCTTCAACAGAAATCACCTTGCCGTTATTGTCAAATTCCACGACTCCAAAGCGTTCCGGGTCTTCCACATAATAGCCAAACACACTAGCACGTCCGTTTTCCTCGGCATTTTTCACAGCAGCCTTCAACAGAGGGCTGAAGCCGTTCCCATAAAAAATATTGTCGCCAAGGACCATCGCACAGCAATCATTACCGATAAATTCTTCACCCAAGATAAACGCTTGAGCAAGTCCGTCCGGACTCGGCTGCACCTTGTAGCTCAAGTTGAGGCCCATTGCAGAACCGTTTCCAAGTAAACGTTCGAAGTTCGGCAAATCCGTCGGCGTTGAAATGATGAGAATGTCACGAATTCCCGCAAGCATCAACGTCGAAAGCGGGTAATAAATCATCGGCTTGTCATAGACCGGCAAGAGTTGCTTCGATGTGACCATCGTAAGTGGATACAAACGGGTGCCGGAGCCTCCAGCAAGAACGATTCCTTTCATAACAAATCTCCTTACAATCGAAAATAGAAAAGTTATTACGAAATATTTTCAAAAAGTTATCTTTGAACCACTATGGCAGAGCAAAGCAAGCGGATTCTCAAAGATTTTTTGAACGAACTGGTCGAAAAGGTCAACGGACACCGTTCGGATATTTCGTCCGAAGACGTTTTGGAACAATTTATGGCGTGGGCCGAAGCCCGCGGGACAACTTTATATCCAGCACAAGAAGAAGCGATTCTCGAACTTTTGGACGGTAAAAATGTTATTCTCAACACACCGACCGGAAGCGGGAAATCCATGGTCGCACTTGCGCTCCATTTTGACAGTCTCGTACATGGCCGCCGAAGCGTTTACACTTGTCCCATCAAGGCGCTCGTAAACGAAAAGTGGATGGCGCTCTGCAAGGAATTCGGCGCCGAGAACGTCGGACTTTCGACCGGAGATGCAACCGTCAACCGCGATGCCCCCATCATTTGCTGTACCGCCGAAATTCTTTCGAACATGGCGTTGTGCGAAGGCGAAATGCTTTCCATCACGGACATCGTGATGGACGAATTCCATTATTATTCCGACCGCGAACGCGGCGTCGCTTGGCAAGTCCCGTTACTTACGCTCCCGCAATCGAGATTCCTCCTGATGAGCGCGACCGTCGGCGCCACCGAATTTTTCGAACGCGACATGACAAAGCACACGGGCCGCGAGTCCGTAACCGTACGCTCGACGCAACGCCCGGTACCGCTCGACTTCAGCTACAGCACGACAGAAATTTCGACGGAAGTACAAAAACTCGTGAACGAGGGCAAGGCTCCTGTTTACGTTGTCCACTTCACGCAAGCGGCGGCGGCATCCAATGCGCAAAATTTCATGAGTCTCGACCTCTGCACCAAAGAAGAGAAAGTCAAGATTAACGAAGCCATCAAGGAAGTCCGATTCGCAAGCCCGTATGGTCCCGACGTCAAGCGTTGGCTCAAGCAGGGCATTGGGCTCCACCACGCAGGGCTTTTGCCCAAGTACCGCATTCTCTGCGAAAAGCTTGCGCAACAAGGTCTCCTGAAAGTCATTTGCGGAACCGACACTCTCGGTGTTGGCGTGAACGTTCCAATCCGCACGGTCCTCTTTACACAACTCTGCAAGTACAGCGGAGACAAGACTGCGATTCTCACTGCACGCGACTTTCACCAGATTGCTGGCCGCGCCGGCCGCAAAGGTTTCGACAATGTCGGTTACGTTGTCGCACAGGCGCCGGAACACGTTATCGAAAATTTAAAACTCGAAGCAAAGTCACGCACGACAGGCAAAAAATTCCAAAAACGCAAGCCGCCGGAACACGGCTACATTCCATTTGACGAAAACACATTCAAGCGCTTGATTGAAGCATCGCCGGAACCGCTCACGTCAAGTTTCCAGGTAAACCACGGGATGCTTTTGAACATCTTGAGCCGCCCGACGGACGGTTGTCGAGCCATGCGAGCGCTCCTGAAAGATTGTCACGAAAGTGCCGCCAGCAAAAAGCAATTGCAGCACCGCGCGTTCCTGCTGTTCCGCAGTCTCGTCGAAAAAAAGATTATCGAGTTCGTTCCGGCAGTTGCGCCGGGATACAGTCACCTGCGCGTCAACATGGACCTGCAAGACGACTTTTCGATGAACCAACCTCTTTCGCTCTATCTGCTAGACACGCTCCCGAAGCTCGACAAGGATTCACCGGAATATGCGCTCGATGTAATTACCTTGTGCGAAAGCATTCTCGAGAATCCCGAAGCGATTTTACGAATTCAATTGAGCAAAGCACGAGATGCCCGCATGAACGAGCTCAAGGCGCAGGGTATGGAATACAACCAACGCTTGGAAGAACTCGAAAAAGTGGAGTACCCCAAGCCGTTGCGAGACTTTATATACGACACGTTCAATGCATTTGCCGATGTCCACCCGTGGGTCGACGAAAACATCGAACCCAAATCCATCGTACGCGAGATGTTCGAAAATTTCAGCACGTTCAGCGGTTACGTAAAACAGTACAACTTGCAGCGTATGGAAGCAATTCTACTCCGCCACTTGAATGGAGTCTATAAAGTTCTTTCGCAAACGGTGCCCGATGGCTACAAGAACGAGGAACTTTTGGAAATGCAGGACTATCTTGGCGAAATGATCCGTCGCGTGGATTCCAGTTTGCTCGAGGAATGGGAAAAGATGGCGCACCCCGAAGATTACCAGAAACGCCTGGAAGCAGGCACCACCGAAGACGAAGCCGAAAAGGCTTTCGGTGCCGACAAGGCCGCCGCCGACATCACCTACGACAAGAAACGATTCCTCAACATGGTTCGTCAGCGCATTTTCCAAATTATGATGAGTTTGCAAAAGCAAGATTTCTCAGACGTTTTGGACAGTCTCGCCGACGATCTTGCCGAAGGCGAACTTCTTGCCGACGCCGAAGGGACTCCGTGGACCGAAAAGCGACTACTCGAAATCATGGCCGCCTATACCGCCGAGCACCACAAGTTCCGTATGGACGTGGAAGGTCGCGCCCTCGCCCACACTATCGTCTCTTACGAAGGCAACATCATGCATATCCAGCAAATGCTACAGGACGAAGAAGATTTCAACGACTGGAGCATTGATTTCACAGTCAACCTTGATGAAAGTCACGAAGCCGGAATGCCATTAATAAAATTAGCACGAATTGGAGAAGTATAGGATATATTAAAAAGCGGGGTGTCGGTATGAAACATTCTCTTTTTAAATCATTCTTCGCATGTGCAATTCTAGCCATCGGAAGCGCACCCTTTACCTGTTCCGCCCACGCAGACGAAGCAAACGGTTTTTCGCATTCGTTAACCACCGATGGCGCATACTATTTCAAAAGCGACTTTCAGAAAGGCAAGGACCACTTCGCAAAAGTAACGGGGCCCTTCGACGGAATTCTAGCTAGAACTACTTGGAAAACGACATACACCATACCAACTCCACTTGGCGAAAATCCACTCCTAGCCAAAGCAAGCTTAGAGTTGAACGGTAGTTTCGAATTCACACCGCTTTCCATCCGCCCCATCGCGAGCGTTTCGTTTTCACCGTTGCCGTTCCTTGTTCTTGAAGCCGGCTCAAGCATCGGTACAGGCTGGAACCTGCTCGGTTTTAAAGGTTTCTGCGAATACAAAAACGACTCCTACAAAAATTTGACGCCATTCAGCCGCTACTATCACGACCATTGGCTTGGAGCGACATTCCAATTTGATACAGGGGCACTCATCGAAGGCGACTGGACTCACGTTATTTTACTTGCAAATTACCAGATGATTTACAGGGATGTTATCGGCATCGACAACGGGAAACTGTGGGCATGGCAGACAACCGAGGGCTACGTGAATGGGCTCGGCTACGAATTCATCACCTTGCTTGGTTACCAAATGCCGAAACTTGTAGACTTGATTGGAATCATGGCCGACATGTACGGATTCTACCGCAACAAGGATTACGGTGAATATGCAAGTACCTATGGCAAGTTTATGAGAGTCGATTTTAACTTTCTTGCAAGATTGGCTTTAAACAAGATAAATTCCATAACCATTTCTACTCGAATTGCAAGCCGCCGCAGTTTTGCCACAGACCACAAAAAAAGTGAGGACGAGCCTCACCTTTTACAAACGGGTCGTGAATGGCATTTCGACCGCATTGCGTTCACTTGGGAACGAAAATTCTAAAACACATCGAATTGTGCGGCAATCTATACAATGCCGCCAAACTCGAAACCCGCTTCTTCGACAGTCGTTTTTAACGCAGACTCGTCGATATCATCTTCGTCATGCCAGTCCACATGCAGTTCCTTGCTCGCGACATCGGCAACTGCAAAAGTCACGCCGTCCAAGGCAAGTACAGCTTTTTCGACGCAAGCTTTGCAGTGGCTGCAATTCATGCCGTTCACACGGTAAGTTTTAGACACTGGTTCGCAATGCTCATGATGGCCACGTTCGCCGTGTTCATGGTCTTCACAAGATTCGCCACATTTGCAATGGTCATGTTCGCAAGAGTCCGTGCATTTGCAAGAATCATCGCAACCGCAGCCGCAATGACCGTCACAGCCTTTATGCGCAAACTTGGCATAAATCATGAACGCCGCCAAGAGACCAGCGCAAATGTAATCGAATACGCCTAACGCTCCGTGACCATGACAATCCGCAGCACCTTGCGGAAGCATCGCCGAGAGGAACGTATCCATAAAGAACGTATCGACAATAAAGCCAAAAAACATCGCGCCAAATGCAATCGAGAACAAGTACGCCGCGAGAGTGCGCTTGCCAAAAGCTTTACCGACAACAAGCATCGAAGCGATACTCGTCGCAGGGCCCGCCATCAAAAGCACAAGAGCAGCCCCCGGCGTTATTCCTTTCGCGACAAGCGCAAGCGCAAGCGGAATGGAGCCCGTCGCACACGTATACATCGGCATCGCCAACAGCAATACGCATATCATGCAAAGAATTGGATATTCACGCAAAGCGAGGAACAGTTCATTTGGAACAAATGCAGATATCAACGCACCAAGCAAAAGGCCTATCATCAGCCACTTGCTTACATCGCCTACCATGTTGACCAAGCCGTAGCGGAATGTTTCCTTGATTTTTTCCGTAAAGGTCGCATCACGAGTGGCCTGATTGCCGCAACAACAACAACCATGTTCGTGACCGTCACATTCGCAATCGTCGTCGCAATCATCGTGGTCGCCGCATTCGCAGTGGTCATCATGGTCATGGTGATGATGTTCGTGTTTCACAGCCGAATGGCCGTGCAATTCAGCACTGTCCGCAGATTCCCCGCGAGTTGCAAAGTTCGTCAACACGCCACCAAACAACGCCGTCACAAAGGCCGCCACCGGACGCAAAATCGCAAACGGGAGTCCCAGCAACGAGTAAGTCGCCAAGATAGAATCCACACCCGTCGCAGGCGTCGAAATCAAAAAGCTCACGCTAGCGCCCTTGCTAGCTCCTTCCTTACGAATAGCAATCGATGTCGGAATCACGCCGCAACTGCAAATCGGAAGTGGCACGCCAAACAGCGCCGCCCAAAGCACCGAAGCGAAATTCGACTTCGAAATTTTTGGCACATAGACCTGGTTTGGCACCCACACATGCAAGATTCCCGCAAGCAAAAAACCGAGCAACAGAAACGGAGCCATCTCCGAAAACAGCGTGATAAATTCCTGGACAAATTCAATAATAATATTCATTTTTAACCCTTCTTCTTGTGCAATATATGAGCGAGGCCCGTATTGAAAATTTCGCCGATATGTTCGTCATCGAGCGCATAATAAATCTTGCGACCGTCGCGAGTCGGCTTCACAAGATTCGCCGTACGTAAAATGCGCAACTGGTGGCTCACCACGGACTGTTCAAGATTCAGTTTCTCTGCTATGGCGCTCACGGACATTTCGCCAGAAAGCAGCAAATGAATCACACGGATGCGAGTCGTATCGCCAAAGAACTTGAAGAACTCCGAAAGTTCAAAAAGCGTATCCAGCGAGATGTTTTGCGGTTCTTTTTTCATAGGAATTCCCGTTTTTAATAGTTTAAATACATGAACAACAATTCATATATACATATTTTCATACAATTTGGCAAGAGATAAAAAAAACAATCGCCCATTTAGTTCTCTTTTTCGTTCTTTTTGACCGATAAATTTATTGCGGAGCCGTTATGGACTAGGACTCCTTTGTTATATTTTCATTACAGACGAATCATTCCAAAACGGAACGAAATAAAAAAGGAGCCTTTATGAAAAGATTTGCAACAGGGCTTTTGACTGCCCTCTGCGCCACGGCGTTTTCTATCGCCCAGCCTATCAACCAGCCAGCAGATCAACCCTTAGAACAGACCAATTACCAGCCAGTGGCTCCAACACCCATCGAAACATCTACCGTTGCAGAACCGCAAACTGCACCTACCGAACCACAAATGGCACCTGCACCGGCTCAAGCAGTCACCCCCGCACAACCGACAGTTTCCCAGCAAGCCACAGCACCTCAAGCACAAAGCAACGAAGCTTCGGCCCTTGACAAGCCCCTCGTTCCCATCAAGAAAAAGAATCCTGTGAGCGTCGGCGTAAAAGCAGCGTTCATCTACGGCAAATTTTGGGGATTCAAAGAAATGTCAGATGGTTACGAAGAACCTACGGGATTCGGCGGCGAATTTGGTGCCGCGGCACGTTTCGGCATGGCCGAAGGGCTCCAGTTTTCTCCTGAATTGTCATTTCGTATTTTCAACTTAAGCCACGAAGATGACGGAGTCGAAAGATGTTACGACCAAATGTTCCTCGATTTAGCATTCTACATACGAGGCGTTCTCGGAGGCGGATTCTTCCTTGAAGTCGGTCCGCAAATTTCTATCAACACCAGCAGCGAATACGAAATTGACGGTAGCACCAACGACTTCGAAAACATCGAACAAGCTACAGCCGAATTCGGGCTCAATGTTGGCGCCGGCTACTATATTACGAACAATTTCAGCGTAGGTTTCCGCTGGTACATGGGCTTCAACGAAGTCTTCCCAGACGTAAAATACTATGACGACCTCACTAAAAATGATTATGACGGAGCCAAAGTCAAAAAGAGCGTCAAGTGGTCCACTGTTAATTTGAAGGGCGCACAAACAATGATGTTCAAGTTAGGCTTCACCTACTGGTTCATTTAAGCCAAAAAAAATGAGCGAACTTTGTTCATTGAATCTTGAGCCAATCCTTTCGACAGGCGGCATGCGTTCACTCGACGCCGCCTCAAAGGTTTTTCTAGCCAAGACGTTCAAGAACAATCCTTCCGAACAAGATGTCGTCCTATGCGGATACACCTTGATGAAGGAAGCCGGACTCGCCTTATTCAAGCACGTCAAGGCTAAAGCGCTGGAACCTGTCGCCATTTTCGTCGGGGGCGGTAACAACGGCGGAGACGGGCTCGTACTTGCCAAGCATCTACTTCAAGCAGGAATCAAGTGTTCCGTTTTCGGTCTTGCAGACACGAATAAATTCAAGAACGAAGCAAAACGAGCACTTGACGATTACTTAAATGCCGGAGGAACGTTTGCAAATTGTTCCGACTTAATCGAAAAATTTAGACAGGGGACGCACGACTGCTTAGCAAATTTCAAGCTCGTTGTCGATTGCATGCTCGGGAACGGCGCGAAAGGCAGGCTCCGTCTAGAATTCGCCACCGTTGTGCAAATCATCAACGAAAGCGGGCTTCCCGTAATTGCAGCAGACGCACCTACCGGTTACGATTCCGCCGCGCACATTAGCAACGATATTTGCATTCACGCAAAAGAAACAATGTTGTTCGGATTCCCGCGTTTGGATGCATACGTAAAAGATGGCGGCAACGCATTCGGGAAAGCAGTCATTGCACAGCTCAGCTATCCAGCCGAGCTTCTCCAGCAGTTCGACGAACAAGTTTATCTCGTCACAGAAGATGCTATTCCGCAACTTTTGCCCAAACGCGATGAATGGGGCGACAAACGAGTTCAGGGAAATCCACTGATTATCGCAGGGTCCAAAGACATGCCGGGTGCAGCAGCGTTATGTACAGAAGCCGCACTCCGCAGCGGTGCGGGTCTTGTAACATTGGCCACGACTGAGGCGATTACGCCGATTATCCAAGCGAAACTTTCAGAACCTGTATTTTGCAGTTTAGCAGATGGCGAGAATCGCGAAGGAGAATGCCGCGGCGACGCTCTCTGCGAGAATCGTGGAACGTTGCAACCGCAACACATCTCCGTTTTGCTCCAGCGAGCAAAACACGCAACAGCTATCGCCATCGGGCCAGGACTTTCGACAAACAAAGAAACAATCCAAGCTGTTCTTGAATTGCTGCCGCAATTAAACGTGCCAACAGTTATTGACGCTGATGCATTAAACGCAGTCGCCACGTTGAACGAAGACAGCCCTACTTGCGACGGTGCTGCAATAGACTATTTGCAAAAGTTGCGAGCACCAGCAATTTTGACTCCGCACATTCGCGAATTTGCAAGACTTTTCGGTTCACTCCCCGACACGAGTTTCGAAATTCCAAACCGCTTAAGAGCCATCGCATCAAGTACAAATAAAGTTATTTTGCTAAAAGGCGCACCGACCTATATCGCTTCGCCCGATAAAAACGTTTACGTTATCCCCACAGCAAATTCCGGCATGGCAAAGGGCGGCAGCGGAGACGTACTCACCGGTATTATCGTTGCACTTCTCGCACAAGGTTTGGCCACCCCCGAAGCAGCCACGCTCGGAGCACTACTGCACCAGAAAGCAGGTCGCATCACACGCGAAGAACTCGGTGCATTCAGCATGCTCCCGAGCGACGTGATAAAGAATTTGCATAAAGCGTTCTGCTAGAATAAAAAGCAGAACATGATCAATTGGTTCTAGTTCTTGACACAGCGAACGGAGCAACCATAATCCTTACCATTTCTCCCCAAAACAACATCAGAACCATATTCTGAAAAATTCGCAGAATACGCATATCTCATATAATAATCTTCCGTAGAGCCCCAAAAGCACACTTCATTATCATAGTAATTTCCACTGCCATATCTATGACCAGAATAAAGTGCAGAAAAACCGAAGGAATCAAAACCCCAATTACTGCTGTACCATCCACTTGAAGATTTGAGATACAAACCAGCCTTTAAAAAGTAATTTCCATCGGCAGCCCCCACCAACGATAAAAGTGATTTCCATTCCGTTATATCGGGCAAATGCCAACCTTCAGGACAAACTCCACTTACAGGATATTCAGGGGAACAGCTTTTTTCCAAGCCACAGCCTTTGCCATTATCAGAAAGAACTCCAGCACTATCCATCGCAGCGCTCCACAGATAAAGACGGCCAAACTTTTCACATTTGCTAGACATTTCCTCGTAGCAAAAACTACTTGAATCAAGTTCTTTCGTAGGCTGAAGATAAGCATAGTTCAAATTCTCCGCCATCCACCACTGGTCGCCAACTTTCACCGTCTTATATGTTTGTCCATCGCGATTGTCGGTCAACTCACCGTACTCGCAATTATCCTCAAAGTCTGTTCTGCAGCCGATTCTTGTCCACGGTTCATCCAACGATTCATCATCCTTCACACAACGAACGGGGAGCCAACCAGCTTTGGAGAAATCGCCTATTTCCGCAGAGTCTTCATTATTGTACAAGGTTAAATCACGAACTTCTCCGCGATTCAATTCCGTAGAACTCCAAAAACGAGCAATCAAGCAACCATTCCAGAGAGCATCAATTGGGAGTACCGAAAAGCCAAAAGCATCATCGCCATTACCAACCCATCTGTAAGTAACCACATCTGTCCATTTTTTTTCTTGTTTCCAACCGGAGGTAGCCTTAAGCTTCTTCCCCGCAATCAATGTATCACCAACTTCAACAACCAACTGCTCCCATTCACTTAGCGCCGGAAGATGCCACCCCTCAGGACAGACCCCCCGCATCTTTCCAATTACGGAACAAGTCTTGTTATAGCCGCATTTTTTGCCATTTTCACTAAACTCGCCCACACTATCTATCGCAGCGCTCCATAAATATATGCGCCCATATTTTTCGCAATTTATAATTGAATCACCACGACATTTACTGCTCGAAGGTAACGAATCCGTAGGGTGCAAATAGGCGTAATTCAAGTTCTCCGCCATCCACACGCGATTGCCAATTTTCGTCGTTCTATAGGTCTGGCCATCACGGTCGTCTTTCATGCAGTTTTCGTCTGTTTTAACATCGCACGGCACCTTTATAAATTCCGAACTGCTAGATAGCTTTTTCACACTCGACGATGATTTAACCGAAGACGAAGACTTTACGCTAGAAGAACTCGATGACTTTTTGGAACTGGAGGAACCCTTGTTGCTGGACGATGTTTTGGACGACGAAGAAGCATTTTTGGATCCCTTAGACTCCGCAGATGTTCCATTCTGGGACTCACACGAGGAGTCTTCGCACTGAATCGAGCCTTCAGAAGGACCAGACGCCAAATCATCATCACTATCACCACAAGCCACAAGACCTAAAAACAAGGCCAAGACCAACAATCTCCAACTCATAAGGATCTCCTAAAACTTTTTTCCTAATATAAAAAGATTTCTACAAACAAAATTACTACATTCCCTTTCATGGCAGAAAAGACTTTATTACTACTTGATTCCTTCGCACTCGCGTTCCGCATGTTCTACGCTTACAGCCAGAACCCGCTCGTCAACAGCAAGGGCGAAGAGGTTTCCATGATGCACGGCTACTGGGGCGCTGTGTTGCGCATTTTGGCAAAGCACAAGCCCACGCATTTTGCGATTGCTCGCGACGTCGCGCACACAAAGACTTTCCGCCACGAACTTTACCCGGACTACAAGGCCAATCGTGGCCCGATGCCCGAAGAAATGGCAGCGCAGATGCCGCTCCTTTGCGAATCCTTGGAAGCAAGCGGTATTCCGCTTTTGTCGGAACCCGGCTACGAAGCCGACGACGTGATGGCAAGCGCCGCCGAAGCCGCCGTCAAAGCAGGCTTCGACCATGTCGTGATTATCAGCAAAGACAAGGACATGTCGCAAATCGTGACCGACAAAATTCACCTTTTCCATTTGGAAAAAGGCGCCGACGGCATCGATTTCGGACCGCAGCAAGTCCTCGAAAAATACGGCATTCCGCCAGAAAAAATCCGCGACTACCTAGCACTCATGGGCGACTCGAGCGATAACGTTCCGGGCGTTCCCAAAGTCGGTCCGAAGACGGCCATCCAGCTGTTGACCGAATACGGCGACATGGACAACATTTACGCCAACCTCGACAACATCAAAAAGAAAGGCTTGCACGACAATCTCGCGAACAACAAGGAACAGGCATTCCTCAGCCGCGAACTCGTGACGTTACAGACAAAACGAGCCTACAATGGCAACCTCGACGCGCTCGAGTTTTGCGGCATCCACAGCGATACGCTTGAAGGCATTTTCAGGGAACACGAAATTAACAGTCTCATTCGCCTGCTCGAAAACGTTCCGAGCAAGACAGGATTTGTGCGCGATACCGAAGACACTGCGACGGGGGCCGAAAACAACAAGGTTGGTGAGCCCGCCGAACCACCCGCCGACCTCCCGCCCACCTACATCTGCGTCGATAACGATGAAATTTTCGAACAGATGAAATCGGAATTTGACGCCGCTACAGAAATCGGCATCGACACCGAAACCGATGGACTCGACCCGATGCAATGCAACATTGTCGGGCTTTGCCTTGCCGCAGCCGCAAAAGACGGAAGCGTCCCCAAGGGATATTACATTCCGCTCGGCCATACCGACGATATCGGATTCCCGTACCCAGCCGGCAAGGGCGGCAACTTCGACTTTAACGCCACAAAGA
>JAEEGK010014304.1_pt1 | contig 17750 bp, 15 predicted proteins | sample 8958771 | NCBI WGS metagenome assembly JAEEGK01 (sample SAMN16246547, study PRJNA631951) | gut metagenome | biome: gut microbiome; feature: rumen; material: SC-attached | host: Bos | place: Iran: Karaj | collected 2018-10
AGGCGGGCTCGCGGACGTTCCTCATCGACGAGGATTCCTCGGCGGTGAACTTCCTCATCCGTGACATCCGCGTCCGCAAACTCCTGGGCGACGACCGCGAACCCCTGATACCGCTGACCGACCGCATCCGCGCCATTGCGCAGGCGGGTTACAGCTTCATTTTGGTGGCGGGCGCCTGCGGCGACTATCTCGACCTCGCGGACAACATTATTATAATGGCGAACTACAAGGCCGAATGTGCAAAGTTCACTGAGCTTGCCGAAGTGAACGCAACAGCCAAGTCCGCTTCGGCAGGCTCAGCGAACTTTCCAGCGCCCCGCGCCTTCGCCGACTACATGCAGCCCCTGCAAAAATCCGTGCGCCCCGCCTCTGCCGTGGAACGCCAGGTCAAGGTGAAGCTTGCCGGAGATTCCCTGCTGCAAATCGGCTTCCTCGTCTCGGACACCTCGCGCCTCAACACGCTGGTGGACAAGTCGCAGCGCCTGGGTGCCGGCTTTTTGCTTTTGAACCTGTTGCAAAACGCGGCGAGCAACGCCGACAGCATGGCCAGCGATTCTGTGTCGGCCGCTGCAAGCAAGCTGTGCGAAAGCATCCGCAACGTCGGGTTCCGCAACCTGCCGCAGGGCCTGAGCCGCGAAATGAGCCTGCCGCGCGAAGTGGACATCGCCTGCGTTGCCTTCCGCCTCCGCGAAGGGCGGTAAATACATTTTTAGTATCTTGTCAATAGAACATCCTGACCAACTGGAGAATTGATTATGCGCAAAAATCTCGGAGTCAAGACTTACCTTTACCCGCAGCCGACGCTCGTTATCGCGACATACAACGAAGACGGCACCCCGAACGCGATGGTGGCCGCCTGGGGCAGCGTCAGCGATACGAACCAGATTGCCATCTACGTGGCCAAGAGTCACAAGACCATGCCGAACATCCTTGCCCGCAAGGCGTTCACCGTGAGCATGGCGACGGCAAAGAACATCAAGGCTATTGATTACCTGGGGGTCACCAGCGGCAACAAGGTCGCAGACAAGTTTGCAAAGTCGGGCCTCACCGCCGTCAAGAGCGAAAATGTGGACGCCCCGCTGATTGCCGAACTCCCACTCGCGCTGGAATGCAAGATGGTGAGCTACGACGACGAATCCGAACTTTTGCTCGGCGAAATTGTGAACGTGACTGCCGACGAATCCGTGCTGGACAGCGATGGAAAACTCTCCGTCGAAAAGCTTGCGCCGGTGTGCTACGACACCGCAGGGCACGGCTACTACGTGATGGAACGCCGAGTCGGCAACGCCTTCAGCGACGGGAAAGAAATTAAATAGCGGTGAGCAGTGAGCAATTAGAGATGAATCTACTCATAGCTCAGGGCTCAATGCTCATAGCTCATAGCTCATACCTGACACCTCATCGCTGAAACGGAGTATCCTATGAAAAACTTTTCTCTCGTCTGTATTTTTTCAACATTGTTCTTTTTTGCGGCCTGCGCCGACAGCAGTTCCAGCAGCGTTTCCACTGATGTGAACGCAGGGAATACGCCGGCATCGAGCGGGACGGCTTTGTCAAGTGAAGCTGTGTCGTCTGCAGGTACAGTTGATCCGTCTTCTGCGGCACCCGAAAGCTCTGCAGTGCTTGAATCCAGCAGTTCCACCACGGCAGCTGCTCCCGCCGACACCGTCTGGAACAAGGCTTACCTGACCTGGTACATTTCTTGGCCGGACCCCGGCAGCGAGGAATGCGTCAAGTACAATGGTTGCGAGTGGGCGGGCTACTTTGCAGGCATCAACGGTCAGCAGACCGAGCAGTGGGTCAGCGAGCACAACATCATCTCCATCCACGAGAAAGATTGGGACCAGTACAACGGGAAGACGTTCAGGTTGCGCCAGAACGGCCATACCATCGACGCCGTCGTGTACGACAAGTGCGCCGATAGCGACTGCGAAGGATGTTGCACCCAGAACGCAGGTAACCTCGGATTCCTCATTGACGTCGAAAGCTATACATGCGAACGCCTCACCGGTTCCAAGGAAGGCTGCGACGGCATCGTGGAATGGACCTGCCTCGACTGCGAATAATTTTGTAGCGCCATGAAAGTTCAAGTCCTCATAGACAACATTGAAGGCTTTGTTACAGGCACGCAATTTGCCGCCCGTCCCGATACAGCCAGCTCCGATGCTGTTGGACAATCGCGTACCCGCAAGCTTTTTGGCGAGTGGGGACTTTCCGTGTATGTGGAGTTTGAGGGCAAGCGCTACCTCTTGGATACCGGCGCATCGCACCTGTTTGCAAAAAACGCAGGCGTCATGGGGGTGGACCTCACGAAGATGGACATCGGCATCTTGAGCCACGCCCATTACGACCACGCGAACGGCATGGCCAGATTCTTCGCGCTCAACAAGACGGCGCCTTTTTACCTGCGCAAAGGAACTGCCGAGAACTGCTACCATGCACACAAACTGTTCGGGCGCCTGACCTATCACGAGTACATCGGAATCCATAAAGGATGGCTCAAGCGCTTTGCCGACCGTATTCGCTATGCCGAAGGCGACATGCAGATTGCTCCGAATGTCTACCTGGTGCCGCACAAGACCGCAGGGCTCGACCGCATTGGCGAACGGGCGCACCTGAGCGTCAAGGAAAACGGCACGTACCGCTACGACAGTTTTGACCACGAACAAAGCCTGGTCTTTGACACGCCGCAGGGACTCTTCATCATGAACAGCTGCAGCCACGCCGGTGCAGATAACATTGTGAAAGAAATCGAGGCGACCTTCCCCGGCAAGAAAATCTACGCGATGCTAGGCGGCTTCCACCTTTTCCGTTACAAGGACGAAGTCGTGCGCGCCTTCGCAGAAAGGCTGCGCGAACTGGATGTGCAGAGGATTTACACCGGGCACTGTACCGGCGACCGCGCCTACGCCATATTGCGCGAAATCCTGGGCGACCGCGTGCAGCAAATGCGCTGCGGGATGGTGATTTCTGTGTAATTGGCGAGATTTCGTACCCTCATTTTTCATCTTGCAATAACTTCTCGAACAGTGGGCGATACACTGCGATATCTTCTAGCTGCATGATGGTCGTGATCTTGTTGCCGGCATCCTTGCTCGAAGCCCCGCAGTGGAAAAGCTTCTCGCCGGCGGTCCCGAAATCCAGGTAGATGTATCTGTCGTGGAACATGTTCCCCGTGGTGCAGACATCGCCAAGTTCCACATCCGGGCGGGCGGCCCTGAAGTCCGCAAGCATGCTCCCAGTCAGGCGGGTACGGCCGTGCTGTTCACTGAAAATCTTGATAGAGACTCCCTTCGCCACGCACCGCAACAAATCGAGGGTCTTTACATCTAGGTAATCGTCCACAATCAGCACTGACTTCTTCGCCATGCCGTAAATCTGCGTGTAGGCGACATCGGCCTCTAACCGCTGCCCGTTCAGAATCAGGAAATGCTTGAAAGTCGATGGGTCGACGAAATTCGACATGACCTTTTGGAGAAAACTCTCGTTTCGCTCCACCTTGTTAGAAAGCGTGCGGACATCCGAGGCAATCTCGGCGATATCCCGCGTGTTCTGGCTTGTCTGCGTCGCCAGGGCGACCATCCCCGCAGAAATATCCGGCGTGTTTTCCGCCGCAATGTAGTCCTTCATCTGCTTGAAAAGGCGGATAAGGGCCATACTCTGTTGTACTGCCATATCACCTTTCAACACGGTCATAAGCATATAAATGCCCTGTTCCGTAAAAACGAAGGGATTGGAGCGGCTCATTGTGCTAATGTTTGTGGTGTAATTTTTGCACCGCAAAATTTTTGCGTCATTTACACCGGTAATTGCGGTCAATTTTTTTGACCGCAATTCTTCGACTTCCTTTTTGGACAGTTGGAAACGGAAATCCTCCGCAAAACGCTCGATATTATTCTTGACCTGCTGATTGAAAGCCTTGGTCGAATACCCGTAAATCTCGGCCAAGTCGGCGTCGAGCATCACCTTGACCCCGCGGATGGTATATATCCGCGACTTGAGCAAATCCTCGTCTATCAGGGAAAATTCAGGCTTTTTCGGCGCGAGGGTCACGTTTTTCTCCATTTTTGGCTCCTTTTGCATAAAAAAAGGACCGTCCCGCATTGCGCGGAAACGATCCTTAATACCACCTTTTCTGGTGTTAGGAGTAATATACAAAGATTTAATGTGTTAGGGCAATCCGACTCCTTTAGATTGTTTGACGATTATTTTGTTTTCCGCTTCGGCTTTCTGCCGTGGCAATCGTATGCGACTTTGGGTTCGCAAACCTTGCTCAAGGCGAGTGTCCGGGCATGTAGCTGGAATGCTCCAGCTCTATGGCGTTGCGCAACACGCCCTCTAGGTAATCGTTGGTCGACTTCTTCTCGCTCGCAGCCAGCTTGCGCACCGTCTCTTGCAAGTCATAAGGCACCTGGACGGTCATGCTTTTTATCGGGGTGACGAGGAGTTCTCCGCCGACAGCCTCTGCCATTTTCTGCAGCTGCTTGTAGGAGGGATTCGTTTTCAGCGATGCGATGCGCGAGATGGCGCTCTGCGTCGTGCCCATCTTCTCGGCGATGTCCTGCTGAGTCAAACTCAGGGAATCCTTCAAGAAGTCGAAATCCGTCAGGAACGCCGACAGCGCCTCGTACATTTTCACGTACGCAGCCAACTTTTTGTCACCCTTTTCAAGGGAGTCCATGAAATCCAGGACTTGGGTCTTTTTCATAGTATTAGTAATATAGCATATATGCTATATTAAGTCAAGAGATGCTTTGGCTATTCTCGGATTTTTTCAACACTTCCTCCAGTGTGAATTCTTCGTTGGTGAAGAAGAACGTGTTCTTGCCGAGATCCTTGAGCGATGCGCCGAAATGGTAGGCAGTATCGTCAATGAATAAGAAGCGGTCATGTACACCGTAGCTTGGCAGGATTTCAAGTGGACAGTCGGCGTACTGCGCATTGTATGTAGCCAGGTCTACCTCGAAGACCTTGCTCTTGTCGTAAGTGTAGATTGTCACCGACACGCCCTCGGCGCGCTTGAGCATCATCGAGAGCACCTTCTCGTCTACGTAGCGGTCCACAAGGACAATTCGCTTCTTCGCTTGGCGAATTAAACCGCATACGAACACATAGGCATCGAATTCCTGGTTGTTGTAGAACAATCCCTTCGACTTGAGCTCGCCGCGATCCATCGCCTCGAAGACTTCGTCCAGTTTACGGTCGTGATCGAGAAGTTTGGCTTTTTGGTCTAAAACCTCTGTTTCTATGTTAGAAAGGCGGTGAACCAGACCCCCGTTTTGCATCAGGATTTGCCGTGCCGCAACAAAAGCTCGCATGATGGCAATGTTCACTCTGATGGCCGTTTCGCTTTTCAGAACAGACGATAGCATCGCGACACCTTGCTCGATGAATGCGAAGGATCGGTATTTCGAGTGTTTTCCCTTCAAATTGGGCGAATCCGCCTCTAAGATCGCATTTTGCGACCTTAGAGCCTTGGTTTCTTCCATAGTCAGTTGAATGCAAAAATCTTCGGGGAATCGCTCTATATTGCGTTTGACTTGCTCGTTAATGCGCCTAGTTTCCACTCCGTAGAGTGTTGCCAAATCGCGGTCGAGCAGGACCTGCTTGCCGCGGATGACCTGGATCAGCTTGCCGACACTTGACTCTGCAAGCGGATGGATTGTTGCGCTTTCGGCGGATTTGGCATCGGTGGCGACGCCATTGGCAATGCAGTACATTCTGTGCTCCTTCCTGCGTACATGCGAATGGGGCTTAACAGACGGGGACGCAGAATATTTTTGTTAAAGGCTCTATCAAAAACTACACTTTTGTGCACTATTTGTCAAGAGGGGGAATTGGATTTTTTTTGAAGGGGTAATAATTGCAAAAAAAAACCAATGGAATCATTCGTGTGACACGAAATAAGGGTATATTTCACTTGTATGTCATTTAAATTAATTTCGCCGAAAAAGTCCGTAAATTCAGCGTTCCTCAAGTTGCCTGTTCCTGTCGAAAAGATGGAACAATTTCAAGCAGCGCTTACCAATTTGTACAGCAAGCGGAATCCGGCGCAGGACGAAGAATACCACAAGGGCGAAATCTGGAACTTTTTACGCAAGATTTTTGAACCTGATTATTCGGTGCAAGTCAACCGTCCGATAGATCTTGCGATTTTTAACGGGAATACAGCAAACGCAAAGCCAGCGGTGATTATCGAAGCGAAGTCGCCGACGAATGTTGCTGAAATGTTCTCGACCGAGCATCCGAACGTAAAATCGTTGCAGGAACTCGTCTATTACTTTATGCTGGAATACGTGCATTCGGGCAATCACGAAATCAAGTGGCTCGCCATCACAAATTTTGACGAATGGTATTTTTTCGACGTTAAAGACTTTATCCGTTATTTCGCCAACAAGTCAAAACCGATATACGATCAGTTCTTGAAATTCAAGGCGAATCAGATGAGCGGCAACAAGACCTCCGATTTCTACAACGATATCGCGAAACCCGCCATCGACGATTTCCTCGCCTCCTGCGACATCAACGTCGTGCATTTTAATCTTGGTAAGATGGTGAAACCCGTTTGCAACGACAATACACATGTCATTGCGAGCGAAGCGAAGCAATCTCCTTCGTCCAAACTATTCCCTCTCTACAAATTCCTCTCCCCGGAAACCCTCCTCGCGAAGCCTTTTGCAAACGACAGCAACAGTCTCGACCGCAACTTTTATGCGGAACTCTTGCACATCATCGGCCTCGAAGAAGTAAAAGAAGACAAGGGCGGCAAGAAAGTCATCCGACGCAAGAACCCCGCAAATCGCGACAAGGCGAGCCTCCTCGAAAGTGCAATCTACCAGCTCGAAGACGATTTCCCGAACAAGGAAGAATGCGAGGCGATGGCACTCCGTCTCTGCATCACGTGGGTGAACCGCCTGCTGTTCCTGAAACTTGTCGAATCGCAAATCCTCATGTATCAAAAGGGCGATGCATCGTACCGATTCATGAGTACGGACAAAATTGCAAACTTTGACGAACTGAACATTTTCTTTTTTAAGGTGCTCGGCAAGAAATTTGAGGACCGCGACGAAGACGTGCTCAAGCGTTACCCGAATGTCCCTTACCTGAACAGTTCGCTGTTCGAGCCGACCGAAGACGAAAAGCACCTGAAAATCCGCGGCATTCCCGATGCCCAGATGGAAATTTTCAACAAGACCGTTTTGAAGGACGAACGCGGCAAACGCGCGAAAGGCACGCTCCCGAATCTGGATTACATCTTCAAGTTTCTCGATGCGTACAACTTCGCTAGCGATGCCCAAGGCGGCGTGACCTCTACGAGCAAGACTCTCATCAATGCGTCGGTTCTCGGACTCATCTTCGAAAAAATCAACGGCTACAAAGACGGCAGTTTCTTTACGCCTGGGTTCATCACCGACTACATGGCCCGCGATGTGCTGGAACGGACGGTTGTGCAGAAGTTCAACGAAGTCAAGGGATGGAGTTGCAAAAATCTGCGAGAAATTGAAGATAACATTGAGAAAGATGACGTTCCGGAAGCAAATAAAATTGTAGATGAAATCCGTATTGCGGATGTCGCTGTAGGTTCCGGGCATTTCCTGGTCTCTGCCTTGAATCGCATGCTCGCCATAAAATCTGAATTGAATATTTTTTGCGATGCCGAAGGAAACCGTATCAACAAAAAGAAATGGGTGTTGAAAGTTGATAACGACGAACTTTCAGTTGTTGATGACGATAACGAACCTTTTGAGTATAAGCCTGGCAATGAAACGCTCCAACGTATTCAAGAAGCCTTGTTCAACGAGAAACGTCGCATTATCGAGAATTGCCTTTTCGGCGTTGACCTGAACCCCAATAGCGTGAACATTTGTCGTTTGCGTCTTTGGATTGAACTTTTGAAGAATGCCTACTATACCAAGGAAAGCGGCTACAAACAACTTCAGACACTCCCGAACATCGACATCAATATCAAAGTCGGCGATTCGCTGCTGAGCCAGTATCCTGTAAATGCAGGTCATAAAGTCGCAGACTTTTTAAGTGCAGAAGAAAAGAACGACCGCAAAAAAGATAGCCTCAATACCGCCCTTATTGAATACCGTAAATGTGTAAATGATTATAAAACTGGAGGCTCGCAAAATTCCAAGGTATTACTTCGTCAGAAAATTGCGGGTCTAAAAAGCCGTATCGTAGAAGACGGGCAGATTGAAATGTTTGACGAATACAAGGGTTCTGCGGGTAATACCATCGATTTTTCCAACTCGCTCGAATGGATGTTCGAATTTCCAGAAGTTTTGGACGAAAAAGGTCGCTTTGTTGGCTTCGATGCAATTATTGGAAACCCGCCGTATGTGCAGCTCCAAAGTATGGGCGAGATGAGCGACGTTTACAGCGAACGAGATTACAGTTGCTACAACAAGTCCGCAGACCTTTATTGCCTTTTTGTGGAACGTGCCTACAGCCTGCTGAAAAAGAACGGATATTTCTCGTTCATCATGCCGAACAAGTGGATGCTCGTGGATTACGGCAAGGAACTGCGACAATTCATGAGCCAGACCTCGCTCAAGAAAATTCTCAACTTTGGCGATGTCCAGTTCTTTGCCGATGCGACCATTTACGTGTGCATATTCGTATCGCAAAAGTCCGGCGACAAGATGCCTGTTTTGGCGTGCTCGCTGAACAGCAAGAACTATCACGGCGAATTCGAAAAAGAAGTCAAGGCAGCGACATTCGAGTTTCCGGCAGAAAATTTCGGAGCTAGCGAATGGAGTATCCGCAATAAACTCCACGATGCTGTATTGCAGAAAATGAATGTCGGCACGGCTCTGAAAGATATGCCGATTACCATTAATTATGGCATCAAGACTGGCTTTAACGATGCGTTCATTATTGATGAAAAGACTCGAGACTCATTGATTTCCGAAAATCCCAAAAGTGCGGAATTGATTGTCCCCGTAGTTCGCGGACGAGATATAAAAGCATATGAAGTTCCTAGAAAAGAGAATGCGGAATTTTTGATATTGGCTTTGTATGGCAGTTACAAGTACCTTGAGTCCCAATACCCTGCAATTTACAACAGACTCATTCAATTTAAGGAAAAGTTGCAAAGTAGAGGTCAGTGTAGAGGGGCAAAAACTCGCGAGGACAAACCTTATTTGGGGGCACATCATTGGCTTGAATTGGACAACTGTCCAACGGAAGATTATATAGCGTTGTTTGCGAAGCCAAAAATTATGTATCCAAATATGACTTCGGTTTTCCCGTTCTATTTTGATGAATCTGGAGTGTTTGGAAATGACAAAACGTTCATTATCACCGCTGTTGACGAGTCTTTCCCATTAAAGGCTCTCGTCGCCATATTCAATTCCAACCTCGTCAAACTCTGGATATGGTACAACTGTCCTGAACTCATGGGCGGCACCCGTGAAATCCGCAAAGCCTATTTCGAAAACCTCCGCATCCCCCTAGACAACGCAGAACTCCTGCAACAACTCGCCACCCTCGCCGATGAAATCATTCGCCTGAAAAAGGAAAGCGGCGAAGCCAACCAAAAGCAAATCGCCGACCTCGAAACCCAAGTCAACACCCTCGTCTATCAACTCTACGGCATCATCGATGCCGTAGAAATTGAATCCGTGGAGAAGAGGTGAAAAACAGAAGGATAATAAATATGATTGAAACATCATTATTATTGACTATTATTGGAACTTTTGTAACATGTGAAGAAGCGTGTTGTAATCGTTACGATAAGGTTCTCAAATTTTTTAAATGGAGATCGATAAAAAGAAAAAAATGGGATAGTGATGAGCCCGTTGTCCAATCTTGCCTGAGTGAATTTAAATGTAACGAAGCTTCGGAATTTTCTTATTCATTATTAAGTGAAAATGAAATTGACTCTATTGCTGAAAAATTCATGCGGGAAAATGGATATGATAAAACACTGAATTGGTATTGTAAATCAAAACTAAAAAAAGAAGTTGTGTCTATTTTAAAAAGTTTTAATGAGTATATTAATTCTGTTATGACTGATGGAGAAAAGGTTCTTCATAAAGACATGAGAAAAGGGTTTAAAAAAATAGGCGAAAAAATAGATGCAATTTCAGAGAAACATTCGAATAAAGATTGGGAAATGATTATACAAAAAATGAATGACCGTAGTTGCGATATGTCGAATTTTGGAACATTTATTGTGGGAAAGTGTAATGGTTTTCTAGAAAAAGTTGTGATGTTATTTCCGTATGTTACATTTGAAAATAAGAATAAATATGAAGCTTTGTTTAGACAATCTTGTATGGAGTTAAAATGGAGTAATGTATATGAAATTGTGATAAATGCGTTGTCGGCGTCCTTTGATGAATTTGTGAATCGTTATAAAGGCGAGAATGGCTTTTATTATAGTCCCGAATATGTGGCTCTTCTAAAAAGAAATAATGTTGTTCCTCAAAGTTCTGTGAATATTGATTCTATTATAAATTCAATTGTAGCTGGATTAAAAAAGGGGTATAGATGGGAGAACGAAAATGTTCTTTCTGAATATGTAGAATATTTTTTTGACGTATTAACTGATGAACATGTTGTAAAATTAGCAGAACCTTATATTGAAATTTTCATTGATAATGCAAGACGAGAGCGTAGTTCCTACGATTCAAGTGTTTTCAAAAACAAAGAGATTGCGAAAAAAATCATAGATAAATGCAAAAAAATAACGAATGCGAAAAATAGTATTCTATATCCTGCAATAAAACAATTTTTTAGTAATAGAAAAACACCTATGATGTCAAGTTCCGAATTTAAGGAGTGTATGTGGAGAGATTTTTGCAGCAAGTTGTATGATCTTGGCATCGATAAAAAAGAATTTTTTCAGATTCCTATATAAATATTTCTTTGACTAGGGTAAGTTGTGATAGATAAACCATTTCATCGTAATTATAGAGCTATAAAGTTTGGTCCTAATTCTGGTTACAGTGATTGGGCGTATATAGTGGATCATGAATATGCCCAAATGCCTGAACACTATACTAGAGCGTTCTTGATGATTCAAGAGAGCCTACAACGATTATTTGAATATGTAGAGCCTTGCGATCAAAATTTGAATACACACTCTTTTAAAATATACGAGCTTTTTATTCGAACATGTATTGAACTTGAAGCTAATTTTAAAGCTATTTTACGAGAAAATACATATTCGAGGGATGAACGAAATTGGACTATTCGCGACTATAAATTGGTGAACAAAACTCATCATTTAGATGATTATTATGTAACAATTCCGATATGGAAGGGACGCGAAAAAACTTTTCGACCGTTTAAAGATTGGTCCAACCTAGAGACTCCGCTATCATGGTATCAAGATTACAATGCTTGTAAACATGACCGACAGCAAAATTTTCAAAAAGCGACATTTGAAAATTTATTGAGTGCAGTAACTGGACTTTTGGTTCTTCTTTCGGCTCAATTTAGAGGCGAATCTTTTTCCCCCGGTGGAAAATCGTTGGGTGTTAATATTGATAGCTATTATGAAGGAGAATTTGGACTTGGCGGCTTCTTCATAGTTCGATATCCGCAAAATTGGTTGGAAGAAGAAATTTATGATTTTGATTGGTCAAAGCTGAAATTGGAAACAAATCGATTTCAAAAGATTGATTATGATGCAATAAGCGAAAATTCTAGTAATTAAAGGTTGCAATGGATGATATTGAAAAAATACGTAGAGTTTTAATAAGTAGAAATCACGCAAAACTTGCGGATTTACTGATTCATTCCGAAGGGAATCTTTCGGAATCAAGTACTTATGGAAATTATTTGTTTTCTACGATAAGCACTTATTACATCAAATCGCCTCCTAAAGAAACAGATTTGCTAAACGCATTAAGTGCAATGGACAAACAAATAATCTTTGATGCAGTAATATCTGTTTATCCATACAGAGACCATGCTCCAGAAATAGTAAATGTTGAATATCAGATATCATTTGACTCTGATGAAGAAGATTTATCTCCAGAGACTCCTGCGATAAAAGATGTATCCCGTGATTATATTGTCAATTTGTCAAATCGTGCATTGAATGATATAGAGAATGGCGATTATGATAGTGCAATTACCAAATCAAGAACATTGGTAGAAGAAGTTTTTTGTTTCGCCATTGAAAAGCAAAATCAAGAGCCTAACGATAATGGGAAAATAGATGATTTGTATAAGCAGGTTAAAAACCTTTACCATATGCACCAAGATGCGGAAACTGATGTTCGAATAAATAATTTATTGTCCGGTTTGAATAAAATTGTAAATTCAATTTCTCAAATGCGAAATAAGGGAAGTGATGCTCATGGTCTTGGAAATCGTCGCATAAATATAAAAGATTATCATGCGAGATTATTTGTGAATTCTTCAAGAATCGTTGCTGATTTTATTTTGGCTGTTGTGGAAAATAGGAAATAACTCAAATGTTCAACACTGAATTTGATAAAGAAATCCTTCAATTTACAAAAGAAAATATTTCTTTAGACATTGATAGTGCTAAATCTAATGAAGACATCTGTTTTCATTACGGTATATCATATTATTATACAAATAACGGATTTGACATCCTCCATACTATTTCTAGAAAATATGCAACAAAAGAAATTTTGCCAAAACAATTACGGCAAATGATGTTGCCTGTGATTCTTGATTTAAAACAGAATTTTTCTCACAATGAGACTATTTTAAAAGAATTGCACAAAAAAATAGAAGATTCAATTAAAGATAATACAATTCTTTTGCCAGTAACAGGCATTGAAGTCCAATCACCTTTTCAAATAGGTTCCTTTACTTTATGGTCGAAGAGCGAGTATATAGAGAAAAATAAACAATATTTTGAGAGAAATGTTAATTCTATAGAAAGAGGCTTTCCTCCAACAATAGCTGTTGCGAAATTACGGTGTCATCCTGATTCTGCGAAAGAGATAGGGAAGAGTATTCTAAAATCAGAACTCAATCATTTAAAAGCTTTTATTCCTTATTTAAACGATTCTCTTAAATATTGGATTCAGCCATTAAAAACGAATGTGACATTATCCGATTGTTTTTTTGTATATGGAAATTATAGGGGTTCGTCAGGAATGTCGCATGTAGCTAATTTAATACCATTGAACATTGATGCAAAAAGTTCATCAAATTCAGAATCGTTTCGGGAGTTTTTAATAGAACGTACTTTTTTCCAATCAATTGTTGATGGTCATTCTAAATTTTGGCAAGCCTTGAAAATGGGGTATGAGTGGATTGGAAAGCAATATGATGAAGACAGACTTGAAAATAAACTTATTTATTCAATTTTTGCTTTAGAGTGTTTACTTGCAAATGCAAATAATTTTTCGTCAATTACAGCAGCAATTGCGGAAAAATGTGCATATTTAATTGGCGAAACAAAAGAAAAAAGATTAGAGATCTTTAGCTTATCTAAGGAACTCTATAGTCTTCGATCTGCTTTAGTCCATGGTTATTCAAAAAATACTGTGACAGAAGAAAAAGTATGGCTAGCATATGGATTAGCAATGGCTGTTTATCGTAGAATTACAAAAATGGTTGTAGATGGAGTTATTTCGAGTCAAGAAGAACTTGACAATTTCATTTTGAATAGAAAATTTGAATAGTTGGTTGCTAAAAGGGGTGAATACGTATGATTGAAAAAAAATTAGAAAATATTGTATCAAAAGAATTGGTGACTAAAGAAGATTTAATGGGGTATGAAGCCGAGAAGCAGACGGCCTATTATTTAAAGCGTAAATTTTTTGACCATACTGAAATTTATGTCCTTAACAACCTACGATTCAAATGCTTGACTGATGATGGAGATTATGCCCAAATAGACCATCTTGTTATTACGCCGTATTGCTTTATTGTTATAGAAACAAAGAATTGGACTGGTGGGATGAAATATGATGACGATGGAAATTGTTTGTATTTGTCAAAAGAAGATTACGAATGGCATACGAGTAAAGAAAGTCCTATATATCAGGCTAAAATTCAGTCCGAAGCATTAAGAAAGGTTTTACAGAATAATAAAGAAACCCTTAGAAAGAAATTTCTCTTTCTTCAGGGAGGATTTGAGAATTATCCGGTTCATTATTTAGTTGCGTTGTATGGCGAATCCAATGTGGTAAAGCCTGACAAACCATGCAAATTTGATGGAACGGTCCTTAAATCCGAAGTTATTCCTGATAAGGTTCTCGAAATTTATGAGAGCTATAAAAAATCGGATACGGTAAAGAATTTTGTAAAAGACGCCATTCTGAAAAACGAATCTCTTTGGTTGTTGCCGGAAGAAGATATAGTAAAGACTATTGCCTTTTTGAAAGACATTCATCGTCCACAGTATTTTTATAGGAAAATTGAAGAAGAGCAAGCGAATTGTAAATGTGGAAGTGTTCTTTCGTTTAAATGGAACAAGGAAATTAAAATTTGGGAATGTATTTGTAAATACTGTGGTTTGGTGAAACCGTTTTCGATTAAATGTCGTAAGTGTAAGAACCCATTAAAGTTATTTGAAGCAGGATGGCCTAGAAAGAAAATTGTATTTTGCAAATATTGTGATGAATATCGAATAGTGAAGGAATGAAATAAATTCAGTGTCTCCATCCACAAAGAAATCAAAACCTAATCTCATTTATGCACTTAACGCAAATGGGAAACCGATACACATTGACAGTGTACCGAATGGATTTTCTTGTGGTTGCAGATGCCCTCGATGTGATAGTATACTTCAAGCGAGAAATGGGGGCAACGAAAGGGCTCATCATTTTGCCCACAAGGATGGGGCTGACTGCGTTGGTGCAGTCGAATCAGCAATACATTGTTTGGCAAAGGAGATTCTGAAAGAATCCTTATGCGTCATGCTTCCCGATAATGCAGGCGAGTTACGATTCGACAAAGTTGAAACAGAAAGAAACTTTCCTGATTTGAAACTAAGACCTGATTGTGTTGGTTATTATGGTGGAAAATCGCTTTGGATTGAATTCAAGCGTACACATGAGGTGGATGCCCACAAGGCGGGTAAAATCATTTCTGCTCGCATTGATTGCGTTGAAATCGACTTAAAAGAATGTGTGCAAGATAAAGAAAAATTGCGTGAATTCATTACTCAAAATTCCGAAAATAGAAAATGGATATATAGCAGCGAATATGGTGTAGGCTTAGCGGAACATGCAGCCTCTAATCGTAATTCTTCTAAAAAGGATGATTCCGATTTAGAAGGTGTTAAATTAAAGCGTCATTTCGCTATAGATGATGATAGTAAGTTGATAGATTTGAGAGTCCCCTCAGAATTTGACGCAATTAATCATACCTATTATTGTCCGAATTGTGGCAATGAGGTTGTTTTGAGTGTTGATGATGAGAGCAAATACACTTTTGTTCATTTGGAAGAAAATGACTCTTGTGATGATGAAATGTATTTGAGAGGAACTGCTGTCGCTGCGATTCATCAAGCATTTGTTGAGTCCCCGAAATTTATAATTGAAGTGCCTCAATATCGTTCCTGTAAACAGGGTGATAAATGCCCGTTCAATCAGGATTGTAAAGCTCCTACAACTCAACGATATGATTTGAAATCGCATCGTTATCTCAAGTGTGAAAAGGACTATAAATTCAATGATGTTCCATATCGGACTGATTTGGTTTTTTATAGAGATGACGTTTTAAAGGATTCTATAGAAGTCCGTGTCAATACAGAAAATTTTTATCTTGAACTTGAAACTCCTCGTCGCTTAATTGATGTTACGGTTCATAATGAAAAAGATATTTGTCAATTGGAAAAAGGATTGAATGGTTTTGACAAGATTCGCTTCTTGGGATTTAATCAGGACTCCAAAGAAAAGGTTGATCCAAAAGAAATTCAAAATGAAGTTCTGAAATATACAGTTTATGCCAGCGGGAAGATTCATATAGGTTTGGTCAAATGTACAGAAATACGCTTTGGTCTTAATAGAACGAGTATTTTGAGGGAAGGAGTCTTTACAAAAACAACAGGTTATATTGACGATATGTATGTTTACCTGCTTTTCCGCTACAAGATGTTGTGGAAGGATTTGTGTTTGTGTCGATTGTGTTGCTATTTAAAAGTTGGTTGGAATAGAGAATACATTTGTTCTCGGTACAAAACGGTAGGAACGCCTAGAAACCCGTTAAATGATAACAGTTCTCCAAAGGGATGTGCCTATTTTAGAATGAATTATAATATTCAGAATCAAGAAAGTGCATTGAACGAAGAAATGGAAATTGAAGAGTTATAAACTTTTTAGAGGGAACATCCTATGACTTATCAAGAAATAGAATCATTAGCAAAGACTCTTTCTTATCGTGATAAACTGCATCTTGCACAGACTATGTTGCAGATGGCTCGAAAAGAAGAGGAAGAACAGAACTCATCAACAGCGAAGTTTGCTGCTGAATTTCCCAATATTGTTGAACGAATTCGAAAGTCAAAGCCGGGCAAAAGAAAATCTTTAACCAGTTTTATCAAAGATATGTTCAATTTTCGAGGTGGAATTACTGATGATGAGATTGACCGCGTGATTGACCAATTGCAAAATCAGAATGTGATTACAATAGATGATGTTGGTCGTGTAACCTATCAATAATTTTTTATTGTTCTATTAGAAGGTTTACCCCATGCTCTTCACTTCCTCCGGCACATTCTATTCCAAGGTTCAATTCAAGACCGAAGAAGAGGTCGAGAAGGTTGTCGTTGACAACTTCAAACTTCTCTTCGGTGACTATTCCATCTTGCTGCCGAAAAGTTTGATCCGGACTTCTGGCGGCAAGGGGACTGTTCCTGACGGCATCATCGTGGATTTCAAGGGAAACCGATGGTTCATCTTGGAAGTGGAACGCGGCGACCACGAAACGTGGGGACACATCGCTCCGCAAATCAGCAAGCAGCTTGTTGCGGTGATGAATCGCGAGACGAAGAACAAGATTACGGAACTTTGCATTGCAGAAATCGGAAAGCAGAAGGAGTTCTCGAAGCTTCTTGAATCCGACCTGAAAATTCAGCAAATCCATGTGCACGGTTTTGTTCAGAAGATTCTGGAAAAAGACCCGATTGTCTCTTTGCCGATAGACTATTCTCCGAGCGACCTTGAGGAATGGGCTTCGATGCAGAAGGTCGATGTGCAGATTCAGCATATCGAAAAATATATGAACGGCAAGGGCGAGGTTCTTTACGACTTCCCGGATTTGGAATTGACGCAGGAAAAGGAGTCCTTGAAGACGACGGACAAGAGCAACGCTTTGTACGAGATTGTGAAGGCGGGGTTTTTGAACGTGGGCGATGTCGTGCATTTCGATTACGGCCCGAAGGGTAAATCCAAGACGCATTTCGAAGGAAAAATCTGTTCCGACGGAATCGAGGTGGATGGAATCGTTTCTTCGGCCAGCGTTTCTGCCTTGCGTTGCATCCAGCAAATCAGTCCATCGCGCACGACAACGAACGGCTAGGTCACTTGGAAAACCGCCGACGGAAAATTTCTCGAAGAAAAGTGGAACGCCTTGCTTAGGTGGCCTTGTAGTGGAATGTCCGCCGAGCAAGCAATACTTAGATGCCGAAAAGAAACAGGGGAAAATCATCCCGGATGATGATAGTTTGACACCATTGAATGGTTCTATAGCAGGTGGTCAAATAGGTGGTCGAAATGGTGGTCAAATTGCATTAAGCGAACGCCAATTAGAAGTTTTGCAAATAATCAAAGATAATCCGATGGTCACGCGAAAAGCACTAG
>JAEEGK010014308.1_pt1 | contig 17746 bp, 15 predicted proteins | sample 8958771 | NCBI WGS metagenome assembly JAEEGK01 (sample SAMN16246547, study PRJNA631951) | gut metagenome | biome: gut microbiome; feature: rumen; material: SC-attached | host: Bos | place: Iran: Karaj | collected 2018-10
CTCGCTCATCACCATTTTCCATGACTTTAGTGCCTATAAAGCCTCATTTTGTGTAGTTTGAATGTAGTTATATGTAGTTATAATGTAGTTATTATGTATATAAATATTTTCGTATATAATTGAATATTAGGCATATATCATATAATGAATGTAGTTATGGTACGAAAAAAGCAATTCATTCCATTATGGTTACTACCGATGGGCCAACTCGGAATGAATATTGGGGAGACATTCAGGCAGAAATACAACTGGACGATTTGTACGAACTATAAACACTATTATAATAGTGACCAGGCGATTTAGAAACACCAACTGCATTAATTGGTGTTTTATTTGCGAGTGTCGGCAAAAAGTTGTACCTTTGCAGCTGAAAAAATGAAATAGTGTGATACATCCTATACGGATCGGTTAGAATATGCTCTTCAATTCGATAGAATTTCTGGTGTTTCTGCCAGTTGTTTTTTTGCTGTATTGGTTTGTCTTCCAGAAACGTGAGTGGCAGAATCTGCTGATTGTGGCAGCCAGTTATGTCTTTTACGGATGGTGGGACTGGCGCTTCCTTTCACTCATAGCATTTACATCGCTGTGCAGCTTCTATAGCGGTGTCTTGATAGAACGTTTTGATGGCAGCAGACAGCGTCAGCGCTTGATATGTACAGTCAATCTCGTGCTGAATTTCCTTATATTAGGCATATTCAAATATTATAATTTCTTCGCGGAAAGTCTGGCCCAGTTGTTCTGGCAGCTGTTCAATTACCAGATGGACTGGGTGACGCTGAACGTCGTCCTACCTGTTGGCATCAGCTTCTACACTTTCCAGGCGCTCAGCTATACGATTGACGTCTATCGGAAGGATGTGCCTGTCACAAAGGATATCGTGGAATTCTTCGCGTTTATCAGCTTCTTCCCGCAATTGGTGGCAGGTCCTATTGAGCGGGCCAAAAATCTGTTGCCACAGTTCCAGCGTGAACGTCATTTTGACTATGTGCAGGCTGTCGATGGCTGTCGGCAGATGTTGTGGGGATTCTTCAAGAAGGTGGTCATCGCTGATAGTTGTGCTTCGGATCTTAACCCGCTATGGAACTCCTATGCTGATTACTCTGGCATCAATATCTGGGGCTTGGCCCTTCTGTTTACCTTCCAGATCTACTGCGATTTCTCAGGCTATAGTGATATTGCCATCGGCTGTTCGCGCTTGTTCGGCATAAGACTGCTTGATAACTTTAGACTGCCCTACTTGTCGAGGTCAATACCAGAGTTCTGGCGGCGGTGGCATATTTCGCTGATGACGTGGTTCCGCGACTATGTGTATTTCCCTCTTGGCGGCAGTCGCTGCGCCCAATGGAAGGTTATACGTAACACTTTTGTCGTGTTTGGCATCAGTGGCCTGTGGCATGGAGCTAACTGGACGTTCGTGTGCTGGGGCTTGTATCATGGTAGTCTGATTGTGATATATAAACTGTTGCATATCAATACGAAGGACAAGGATATATTGGCAGCAGGTCGATGGCTTCCCTCTATCAAAGATATGTGTAGGGTGGTTGTTACGTTCGTGCTGGCAGTCATTGGCTGGGTCATCTTCCGTGCAGAGACGATTGCCCAGGCATGGGATTTCGTTTCCCGGATGTTCCTGACGGCCTTTGATGATTTCCACCCCCGTCTGGGGAGTGTCTCTACTTTAGTGGCTGTGCTTCTGCTTATGATCGTTGAGTATATGCAACGCAACAGAGTGCATGTGCTTCAGTTCCCCAATCACGGGCTGTTCCGTTGGACTGCTGTCCGCTGGACGATTTATTGGGTGCTGTTTGCTGCCATCTTCTATTTCTCCTTTAACAATGCCAGTCAGGAGTTTATTTATTTCCAATTTTAGAAGATGAAAAGGTGAAAAAGTGAAAAGGTATGAATAGGCAAGAACGATATGATATCCGCCGCTTTGGAGCACGACTGGCAAAATTTCTGTTGCTGGTTGCTATTGTTATTGGTTTCAGCGTTTTGAGTCTTTATCAAGTTGGAGAGCTGCGTTCGTACTCGTATTATATTCGTCCATTGCAGCAAGACCAACTGTTCGGATTGGCGTATAGCTACTATGACAAGTCCTACAAATTCCACATGACTGATGAGGTGTGTCGCCCTCAGGTGCTGGCTTTAGGTTCATCAAGGATTATGCAGGTGAAGCGTTCTGTCGTCAGTCCTGACTATACTTTCTATAATGCAGGCGGTGCCATCCAGAGTGTTCGCGAGTTGTCTTTGTTTATGAGTAAACTCCACGATAGTCCGAAGCTCATTCTGGTCAACCTCGACCAATGGTGGTTTAATCGGGCTTATATCGATGAGGATCAGCCCTTCTCTCCTTCTGTCTATGATGAGCCGTCGTTTGAGTTCTCAAAGTTGGGACAGTTTGTCTGTGATTTCTATACAGACCTTGTGAAGGGGAAAATCAACCTGAAGAAGGCATTTTCCTCAGATCATATCGGCCTGAATGCCATTTGTAATGAAAATGGTTTTGCTGCCGACGGATCCAGATATCAAGGTGACATGATCGTAGCGCCAGAGCAGCAGGAAGACTATAATTTCAAGGATGTGCTTAGTCGTATCAATGACGGTGATCAGCGTTTCCAGTATGGCGACCATGCTGACAGCACACAGATTGCGGTCGTTGACGATTTCCTAAGTCAGTGTGTCGCCCAGAAGATCAAGGTGGTCGCTTTCCTGCCACCTTTTGCGCCTTTTGTTTATAAACGGATGCAGGAGACGGGCAAATACGGGTATATGTCAAAGCTATATGACATGCTACTACCTGTGTTTGAGAAGCATGAGGGCTGTTCACTTTATGATTTTACAGATGTGACGGATAAGGGTGCGCATAATTATGACTTTGATGACGGATTCCATGGTTCTGAGATTATCTATAACGGCATCATCCGACAGATGGTCCGACAGGATAGCACCCTTACGCCTTTCTTTGTGTCAGAGCAGGAAATGGACAGGCTCGACTCCGTCTATCTGTCAAAGAACATACGTTACCATTCAATTGATTAATATAACCTAATATAATAAAGAGATGAAATACTTGATATCTTTTCTTTTGTTGATAGTACTTTCTATAAATGTTAAAGCACAAGTAGATCCTAATTTTTACATTTTCCTGTGTTTTGGACAATCGAACATGGAAGGGGCTGCTGTTCCTGAGGCAATTGATGAAGAGTATGTCGATGAAAGGTTTCAAACGTTAGCATGCGAGAACTTTTATACACTAGGTAGAACCATGGGAGAATGGTATACTGCCTATCCTCCTATTGTCCGGGAGAATACCAATATCGGAATGGCTGATTACTTCGGACGTACGATGGTTGCCGCCTTACCTGCAGAATGTAGGGTAGGTGTTGTGGATGTTGCTGTTGGTGGAGTAGGTATCACGGCTTTTATGCCTGAGAATGCAGCAGATTGGGCATGGATCATGAATAACACCTATAATAATGATCCATACACGCGACTGGTCCAGATGGCGAAGATCGCGCAGGAGTCAGGCGTCATCAAGGGCATCCTGTTACATCAGGGAGAAAGAGATTGCGGTGAATATGATTGGCAAAATTATTGGCCAGAATATGTGAAGACTGTTTATGAGAATTTGCTCACCGATCTCGGATTGAGTGCTTCCGAAGTCCCTTTGTTGGTAGGAGAAGTCGTTGCTGCTTCAGAGAAAGGTGTCTTTTCTGCTCATAATCCTGTGATAGCCACAGTCCCGTCTGTAATTCCCACAGCTCATGTTATTTCAGCTGAAGGGTGCCCCTCGCAGTCTGACCATATGCACTTTGCATTGCCAGGCTACCGTCTGATGGGTAAACGCTATGCATTGAAGATGCTCAGTCTTATGGGCTATCCAACTTGTATGGATGCATTTTATCAACTGCCTGATAATCTTTATCCCTTTTATAAGGCAACAAGTATAAGTTCTTTTGAAGACATCTCGTTAGAACCAGGCGAGTTTATGTCTATTGATGTGACAGCATCTTTCGCAGATGAGCATGTTGAGAATGTTACGGCAAATGTAGATATTAGCTGTACAGGAGATGGTGTTCAGATTGTGGGAAACCAGTTGACATGTGTCTCAGAAGCAAGCACTTTGGTGACCATCAGCTACACAGACTTTATTGGCGAAACAGTCAGTACGTCGTTTTACGTGAATAAATCAGATGAGCCCGAAGAGATTGTCGTCATCGGCGATGTCAATGGTGACGAGGTATTAGACGACAATGACCTGAAGGCTGTCGTCGACTATATCATGGGAAGAACGCCAGAGGGATTATTTGATCCTGATAAGGCAAACTTAAACCATGATGAAGATGTCAATGCCGCTGATGTAGTGCTCCTTATTAATTTGATGGGACAGCAAAATGCCGTGAACGAGTAGGTGATTACTGCGAGAGCAGATACTGCTTGAAGTCGGCAAAATCCTTTGTCATGGGTGTGCTTTGTTTCTCGCCCTCCATGAAGGCACGGAGACGGGCGGGGATGTCAACATCGATGCCGAGGATGTCGTCTACCTTCTCCTTAAACTTGGCGGGATGAGCAGTTTCGCAGAACACACCAACCTCGTTAGGTTGCAGACCATCGACGAGTGCCTGATAACCGCAGGCACCGTGAGGATCAAGGATATAACCAGTCTCTTCATAGCATTGACGCATGGTCTCTCTGATTTGGTCATCACTATAGGTGGCACCGCTTATCAGACTGCTAATGCGTTCATGACTTTTGCCATAGAGATCATAGATTCGTGCGAAGTTCGAGGGATCGCCTACATCCATAGCATTGGCCAATGTCTGCTTCGAGGGCTTTGGCTCGTAACGGCCTGTCTGCAGGTAGTTGTAGAAAATGTCGTTGGCATTGTTGGCGGCAATGAAACGCTTGATGGGCAGGCCTTGGGCGTGGCCGAAGAGGGCTGCGCAGATGTTGCCGAAGTTGCCTGAGGGTACGCACATCACAAGATTAGAAGTGAGAGGTGAGAGGTGAGAGGTGAGAGCCTTCATCCTGGCATAAGCATTGAAGTAGTAGAACGCCTGTGGCAGGAAGCGGGCCACGTTAATTGAGTTGGCGGAGGTCAGCTTCATGTGCTGATTTAACTCGGTATCCATGAAGGCATTCTTCACAAGTGCCTGGCAGTCGTCGAATACACCGTCGACCTCGATGGCGGTGATATTCTGTCCGAGGGTTGTGAACTGGCACTCTTGAATGGGGCTGACCTTTCCCTTCGGATAGAGCACATAGACATGAATGCCTTCAACGCCGAGGAAACCGTTGGCTACGGCAGAACCTGTATCACCAGAGGTGGCCACAAGAACGTTAACCTCTTGAGAGGTGAGAGGTGAGAGGTGAGAGGTGAGAGAATGGTCTGACTGCTCTTTTCTGATAAAGTATTGGAGCAGACGGGCCATGAAGCGGGCACCAACATCCTTGAAGGCAAGTGTGGGGCCGTGGAAGAGTTCCAGCGTGTAGATGTTATCCTTGACCTTTACGACTGGACAGTCGAAGGAGAGGGTGTCGTAGACAATCTTTTTCAGCGCATCAGCCTCTACATCTTCACCAAAGAAAGCATCGGCGACGGTATAGGCAATCTCTTGGAAGGACAACTTATCGATGTTTTCAAAGAAGTCTTTCGGGAGTGTTTTGATTCTCTCGGGCATATACAAACCTCGGTCTTCTGCCAGACCTTTGACGACTGCCTTGTGCAGATCGGCAATCGGAGCCTTACCATTCGTGCTATAGTATTTCATTTTAATTGATAATTGACAATTGATAATGGATAATTATTGGATACTCATGAGCGTCTGCATGAACTCATTGAGCTTTAGCAGACCGTAAGAGCCTGAAACGCAGGAGATTTCATCATATTGTTGTACCTTGTCAGCATCTATGCCGCGATACCAGATGAGGAAGGGTACAGGTTGTCCTACGTGGATGCGCTGTTCTACCGGAGTCAGATGATCGGGGAGTACGGCGATGCAGACAGGTTCGTTCCATGTCGACACCTTATTATATATATAGGCGATGAGTCGCTGGTCGAGATACTCAATGGTCTTCAGCTTCAGTTCAAGATCACCGTCATGACCAGCCTCGTCGCTGGCCTCTACATGGACAAAGACAAAGTCGTCGTGCTCCAAAGCTTCGATGGCTGCTCTGGCCTTACCCTCATAGTTGGTATTGGCCAGTCCTGTGGCGCCTTCCACCTCGACAATCTTCAGTCCTGCATAGTGGCCGATGCCTCGGATGAGGTCGACGGCAGAGATGACTGTGCCAGACTTCACTTGAGGATACTGTTGCATGAGGGTTTCCATCGAAGGACGATAACCGCCACTCCAAGGCCAGATGCTATTGGCCTGTCGCTCGCCACGCTTGGCACGCTCTTGATTGAATGGATGTTGAGCCAATAATTCCTGAGATTTCAGAATCATCTCGTTGATCAGGTCGGCTGTCTGTTGAGCCGTCAGCCGGCCAACTTCCACAGGAGCGTTTTCCTCTGCCTTCACAAGTAGTCCTCGCCATTCTTCGTTAGGATGGTCATGGGGTGGGGCACAGACGATGTGTTTGGAGCCTCCTTTAATGACCAGCAGATGACGATATTGAATGCCTGTGATGAACTTCACTCGCTCACAACCCTCTCGTTCATTGATGGGTTTAGCCAGCTTTTCGTTCAGATAGTCTATCAGCACGCGGGCATCTTCGGTTTCCAGATTGCCACCATTGTGGGTAATGATCTTGCCGTCTTCAAGGGTGATGATATTGCAGCGGATGGCAAAGTCATCGTCTGCCATTTCGTATCCGATACTGGCAGCCTCCAAAGGACCGCGACCTTCATAAACCTTGTTCAAGTCATAGCCAAGGATGGCTGTATTGGCAACTTCTGAGCCAGGAGGGAATCCCTCTGGCACGGTAATAAGCCTGCCACAGCGGCCTTCACGTGCCAATTGGTCCATCATGGGCTTATGGGCATATTGCAGTAAGGTCTTCCCACCGAGTCGCTCGACGGGAAGATCTGCCATGCCATCACCAAGTATGATGATATGCTTCATAAGTTAAATGTTTGCAATCGACATGATATTGGCGAACACACCGGCTGCTGTTACGGCTGCACCAGCACCATAGCCCTGAATCAACATGGGGTACTCCTTGTAGCGTTCGGTGGTGAGCAGAACGATGTTATTCGAGCCTTCAAGTCCGTAGAAGGGATGACCGTAGGGGACTTCTTTGAGGGCGACATTGGTTTTGCCGTTCTCCATCGTTGCCACAAAGCGCCAACGTTTGTTCTCTGCCTCCAACACCTTGCGACGGGCTTCGAAATCGGCATCCAGCTCAGGCAGACGCTTCCAGAAATCGTCAAGGCTTCCTTCGAAGTAGTCATTGGGTACGAACAGATGCTTCTCCACATCATCCTGTTCCACCTTGTAACCTGCCTCACGGGTCAGGATGACAAGCTTGCGAATAACGTCAGTACCAGAGAGGTCTATACGTGGGTCTGGCTCTGAGTAACGCTGTTCCTTGGCACGGCGAACGGTCTCGGAGAAGGGCACATCGGCTGCAATCTCGTTGAAGATGAAGTTCAGCGTACCACTGAGGATGGCCTCGATCTTTAGGATCTTATCACCCGAGTTGCACAGGTCGTTGATGGTGCCGATAATTGGCAGACCTGCACCTACGTTGGTCTCGTAGCGGAACCACACACCACGGTCGCGAGCTGTCTGCTTTAACTTCAGATAGCTGTCATAATCGCTTGATGCAGCAATCTTGTTAGCTGCCACCACAGAGATGTTATGCTCTAAGAAGGTCTGATAGAGCATGGCAATCTGACGGCTGGCAGTACAGTCTACGAAGACGCTGTTGAAGATATTCATCTTCACAATCTCGTCGCGCATGTGCTCCGTGTTGGCGGGGAATCCTGCACGCAGGATTTTCTCATAATTGTCGAGATCAATGCCGTCACGGTCGAGTACAAAGTTGTCTACATCGCTAATGCCGACTACGTTCAGTTTCAGGCGTCTTGACTGCATCAAGAACTGTTGCTGGGTACGTATCTGCTCAAGCAGCATGCCACCCACGGTACCGATACCACAGATGAAGAGGTTGAGTACCTTGTATTCTGAAAGGAAGAACGAGTCGTGGAGCACATTGAGTGACTTACGCAGGAAACGGCCATCGACAACGAATGAGATGTTGGTCTCAGAAGCACCTTGGGCACAGGCAATCACGCTGATACCTGAGCGGCCAAGTGTTCCAAACAGCTTTCCTGCGATACCAGGTGTCTGTTTCATGTTCTCACCTACGATGGCGATGGTGGCCAGACCACTTTCTACCTGCATGGGGAACATGGCACCCGTCTCTATCTCCTTAGCGAACTCTGCATTCAAAACCTCTGCTGCAGCCTCTGCGTCTTCATCGCGTACACCAATAGAAGTGGAGTTCTCAGAAGATGCCTGTGACACCATGAACACCGAAATGCCCTTGTTGGCCAGTGTAGTGAATATACGGCGGTTCACGCCGATTACACCCACCATCGAGAGACCTGTAACCGTAATCAGTGAGGTGCCCTTGATGCTTGATATACCTTTGATGGGCTTGTTGTCATCTTCAATCTTCTCCTTAATAAGTGTACCCGGATGTTCTGGATTGAAGGTATTCTTAACTTTAATAGGTATATTCTTGACGCAGACAGGATAAATTGTTGGGGGATAGATGACCTTGGCTCCGAAGTTACAGAGTTCCATGGCCTCTACATACGAAAGTTCGTTGATGGTATAGGCACTCTTAATCACCTTGGGATCGGCGGTCATGAAACCGTCTACGTCAGTCCATATTTCCAATACTTCAGCGTTGAGTACTGCTGCAATGATTGAAGCTGTATAGTCACTGCCACCACGACCCAGGTTGGTGGTCTCGTGGGTATCGCGGTCTCTGGCGATGAAACCAGGCACTACATAGATGTTTTTTTCGCTCAGGTCCTTGAAGGTATCCTTTACTAACTGAGTGGTTAGGTCTGCATCAATCACGTGCTTGCCTTGTTTCTTCTCCGTACGGATGAAGTCACGGCTGTTCATGCGGATACCGTTCTTCACCATTGCAGCCACAATGTGCGAACTCAGGCGCTCACCATAGCTCACTATAGTGTCCTCCGTTTTCTTCGAGAGGTCGTGAATCAGGTACACACCGTAGAAGATGCTCTTCAATTGGTCGAAGAGCTGGTCTACATTATTAAATAAGTCTACGCGCTTTTTGTCGTCAGTGATGATCGTGTCGATCATCTGATGGTGGCGCTTTACCATCGCGTCGAATTCCTCGCGATAGTGCTCGTCGCCCTGTTTGGCCATCTGCGACGTGGCAATCAGTTTGTCTGTGATGCCGTCAAGTGCGCTTACTACTACAATGACAGGTTGCGTCCGAGCCTCTGCCTCCACAATTTCTTTTAAGCTCAAAATGCTTTTCACGGAACCTACGGACGTTCCGCCGAATTTCATTACTTTCATATTCCTATGCAATTTATCTTACCGCCGGTACCCCTTCACAATGGGGGACTCCTCCAACGGCGGTGCAAAGGTAATGCAATTAGGGGAAAAAACAAAATAAATCGCGAAAATTTTCGCGATTTATTATCAATTACTTGCGTCCTGAATTGCTATGAGGATTAATCCTTTGCTGTTTTCTCATCTCTTTGCCAGCAAGAGGTCTGGCTGGTGGAGAATAACTTTTTCGAGGATTCCCTGCACCTTGATAGTTTTTGTAGCTATTTGGACGTTTTGTATACATATGGTTCCTATCAGTGTAGTAATTATAGATACTGAAAGTCCATACTTGCCGGGAATAACTCATCGGACGATTGAAATAACTCGTTTTTTTGTAAATACGGTATTGATAATCGGAAAGAACGTATCTCAGATCTGTGTCCCGACGGGACAGACAGGTGCTCAAACGTTCACCCCGTATGGCTGCTGCCATCACGAAATCGAGATTAATCTCGTACACATTGTTTAATTGTGTTGGAGAGAGTCCTAATTCGTAAGACATCTTGTCGGTAAGGAACATGGCATGCTCACGGGCCTCATTAAATGTCATTGCAGAGGCAGAGGTGACTATAGCCACCATCAGTGCCATTGTAAACATCATTTTTTTCATACGCATATAGTTTTATTTATCCAACGTTTTATTCAATACTGCTGCAAAGATAAGCATAATTTCCCTAATGAGCAAGTGAATATCCCTATTTGTGAGTGGTAAATCCCTAAAATACTCCTTTTGGGGTGGTCGTTTTTGTTTAAATCACATGATTTAAGTAAAAAATATAGTATAAGTAATTGGTATTTGATAAAAAATAAGTATATTTGCAGCGCTTTTAATTTGCTCACATACGTATGATACAATATAAAGAACTTAAGAAGAATTTGAAAAAAGACCTCGGTGGATTTCCTGAAGTTAAGATTTCTTTGGTTGGGGATACTGCGACTCAGTTCCTTGCTACATCCATTAGAGGAATGGGTGTTGAGCGTGGCTATCATATTCATCTTTTTGAAGCTGAGTACAATCAAGTTGAACGTCAGTTTATGGATCCTACCAGCGAACTTTATGAATATGATGCAGATATCATCGTCGTTTTCCAGTCTACCCATAAACTTGGAGAACATCACAGTCTGCTGTCTGTGGAACAGCAGGTAGGTCTCGCTGACGAGCGATTGTCGTTTGTTTCCTCCATTTGTGAGAACCCAACACTGGCCAACAAAAAGATCATCTATTTCAACTATCCGGAGATTGAAGATACAGTGTTTGGCAGTTATGCTAATAAGGTGACATCATCTCTATCGTATCAGGTGCGCAAGCTTAACTATGAATTGATGAACTTATCACAGCAGTATCCGAACCTCTTTATATGTGATATTGCCGGTTTGCAGAATAAGTTCGGTCGTGATTTCATGTTTGCTCCGAATGTGTATGTCAGCACGGAGATGATTCTTAGTGTAGACGCACTCCCATACGTAGCTTCAAGGGTGATGGACATTGTCTGTGCCATCAGGGGGCAATTCAAGAAATGTCTGATCCTTGACCTTGACAATACGGTATGGGGTGGGGTGATTGGTGATGATGGACTGGAAGGCATCCAGCTTGGTCATGGTCTGGGTATTGGCAAGACCTTCACGGAATTTCAGATGTGGGTGAAGAAACTCAAGCAGAGAGGTATTATCATCTGTGTGGCTTCTAAGAATAATGAGGAAACGGCCAAGGAACCATTTGAGAAACATCCTGATATGGTATTGAAACTGGATGATATCGCAGTGTTCCAAGCTAATTGGGAAACGAAGGTGGATAACATTCGTACCATTCAGAGTATCCTGAATATCGGATTTGATTCGATGGTATTCCTTGACGATAATCCATTCGAGCGGAATATAGTCCGTGAAAATATCAAGGGCATTACTGTACCAGAACTGCCTGAGGATCCTGGCGAATACTTGGAATATCTCTATTCACTGAACCTTTTCGAAACGGCCAGTTACAGTAATGCCGACAAAGACCGAACCAAACAGTATCAAGTAGAAGCCAAACGTGTGTCGCTCTCCAAGACCTTCACCAACGAGGCCGATTTCCTGAAATCACTGAACATGGTGTCTACGGTCAGTGGCTTCACTAAGTTTAATACCCCTCGTGTGGCTCAACTCTCTCAACGCAGTAACCAGTTCAACCTGCGTACGGTTCGCTATACAGAGGCAGATATTACAGCTTTGGCAGTGGATCCTAATGTCATCGACCTGAGCTTTACGCTCGAGGATAAGTTCGGCGACAATGGCCTCATTGCTGTTATTATCATGAAGAAGCAGGATGCAGATACCTTGTTTGTTGATACCTGGTTTATGAGTTGCAGAGTTCTCAAAAGAGGTATGGAGAACTTCACGCTCAATACGATGGTAGAACGAGCCAAGGCAGCCGGATATAGGAAGATTGTAGGTGAATATCTTCCCACGCCTAAAAATAAAATGGTGGAAAACCACTATACGGGATTAGGCTTTACGAAGGTTGAAGGTGCTGATACGGCACAGTATGAACTCGATGTGGAGTCATATCAGCCCAGAGAATGTTATATTGATGCCAAGATAGTATGAAGAACAGAATCGATCATGTAGGTTATCTGACGGGTGACATTTTGTCAACTGCAAAAGCCTTTGAGAAACTAGGCTATCAGATGGGAGAGATTGTCGATGATGATACTCAGAGAACCCGTATTTGCTTTTTGACCAAACCTGACGAGGTGAGAGTAGAGTTGGTAGAGCCCTACGAAGATAATAAGACCATGCAGAAAATGCTTGCCAAGCGCGGTGTCACTCCTTATCATATCTGTTATGAGGTGGATGATGTGGACAGTGAGTATGAGCAACTGATACAGGAAGACTGGACAGCATTGTTCAAACCTGTGGCAGCTCCGGCATTTGGGAATCGAAAGATATGCTATTTCTGGAATTCGGAGATAGGTTTTATAGAATTAGTAAATAAACAATAGATAGAAATTATGGAAAGACAAGAGATTTTTGAGAAGTTGAATGAGATTTTTACGGATGTGTTGGACCTTGATGAGTGTAACCTGACAGACGAGACCAGTGCCGATGATATTGAGGAGTGGGACTCATTGAGTCACATCCAACTTATCGTAGCTATTGAAAAAGCATTTAAAATTAAATTCACTTCCTTGGAGATTATGAAGTGGAATAATGTCGGCGAGATGGTTGACTCGATGATGGAAAAACTATAAATCACATAATCATTTGCATTTGAATACGTCATCATAAAGATCTGTAATGGTTGTTAATTCTGTCAGATTCTTGCTGTTCTTCATCGTGGTATTTACCATATACTACCTGCCAGTCAGCAAGAAACACCCTCGTTTTCAGAATTTGTGGCTGTTACTATCAAGCTATTTTTTCTATGGCGTGGCCGACTGGATGATGGTGCCCCTCCTCCTTGCGGCCACGATCGTTTTTTATACTCTTGGCTTGTGGCTGAAGAGTGAGATGAATAAGCGGCATCATCAGAATGCTTCTCATTTGACGACGTTGGGTGTTTGCTTAGGTATTGGGTTGCTGTTATATTTCAAGTATCTCAATTTCTTTGCAGAGTCTATTGCAGATTTGCTCTGTGCCATAGGTTTGAAAGCAACATGGACAACCCTTCATATCGTCTTGCCGATAGGTGTGAGCTTCTTTACATTCAAGCTTATCAGCTACATGATTGAGATTCACAGAGAACACATAGAGCCCAGTAAGGATTTTGTTGAGTTCGCTACATATATCGCTTTTTTCCCGACATTGTTGTCTGGCCCAATTGACCGTCCGACCACATTTATTCCCCAACTACGGAAGTCCCACTCGTTAGATTATGCTCAAGCTGTTGATGGTTGCCGACAAATACTATGGGGAATGTTCACAAAAATATGTATTGCTGATCACCTGGCTTCGGTGACTGATTATGTGTGGGCAGATTACGCCAACCACTCAGGGGCAACCCTCCTCTTATGGACATTGCTTTATACGATGCAAATCTATACAGATTTTGATGGTTATTCCAATATGGCCATTGGCGTAGGGAAAATACTTGGGTTTAACATCACTCGCAATTTCAATCATCCGTTGTTAGCACGGAATATTGCTGAGTTTTGGCGTCATTGGCATATCTCACTCACTTCATGGATTACAGATTACGTGTTCATGCCTCTGAATATCGCCTTCCGTCATCTCGCAAATTGGGGCGTTCTTCTGGCGGTAACCATTAACATTGTCCTCATTGGTCTTTGGCATGGCGCTAATTGGACATTCGGACTATTTGGCCTTTATCATGCAATGTTATATGTGCCTTTGGTGTTATCAGGTTCATTCGGCAAGAACAAAAAGATACGACCTAATAATTTTGGCCTGCCTAAGTTGAAGGATTTTGGGAAGATGGTGTTGAATTATTTCTTTGTATCCCTCGGATTTGTTATCTTCCATGCAGACAGTGTGACTGATGCCTTCTGTTTTTACAGAGGTATCCTGTCGACTTCGCTTCTTTCTATACCAAACCTACCTATTGAGAAAGGGATTCCTTTGTTCATTTTAATCGTGCTGGTTCTTGAATGGACGACACGAAAGTGTGAACACCCGTTGCAATTACCGAACGACGGGATATACAAATATACAGCTGTCCGATATTTCATATATGCGGGGATTGCCACTCTTTTATTCTTGTTCGCAGGAGAAGTTGAAACCTTTATATATTTCCAATTCTGACACCATGAAGAAATTCCTCATTAAACTTTCCTATACGGTTTTGCCAGTATTTGTGATACTATTAGGGTTGATTACTTATGTGTCACTCTGTGTGGTTCCCAAGGCAACTGGTGATTTGGGACATCTTGCCTTAATCGAAATGGATGATGAATATGGAAAGAGTTTTGTGTCACGAGGGATGAAGGTTATGGCATATACTACTGTTAATACGACGGATGAACTGAAGGCTATCCATGTAAATGTCTTAACAGTGGGTGATTCTTTCTCTCAGCTTGGAGTAGATGGCTATCAGAATTATATGACTGCAGAAGGTCTAACTGTTGCCAATACTAAACGAAACTTGTACTATAATCCTATACTGTATGCTTACAATATTCTTGATGGGGGAATAGTTGACTCAACGAACATTGATGTGATGATTGTGGAGGTGGGCGAACGTGACTTCTTGGCCCGGATAGATGATTTCCGCGTTGATAAGATTGAAAAACCAGATCTGGAGGTTCCTACAGACGATGCTGATGAAGGGTCCAATGTTAACGAGTGGTCCTTTTTGCGTGCTCGTGATTACGTGATCTATCGTTTAGGTATTCGTCGTCCTGTATATACGGCCACTCTTAATCAGGATTGTTTTGATAGTAAAGATCCTCGTAAGTTGTATTTTTATTATGCGGATTTAGAAGAGATGAGTGTTGAGGAACCCATCAAACATAAAATAAAAGAGGTATTTGATTTGATGCTGAATCTTGCAAATGAAAAGGGAATTGATTTTCTGTTAATGATTCCTGTTGACAAGTATGATCTATATCAGGATCATATTGTAGATAATCCATATCCACATCCAAAAACCATCAATGAGGATGTGAGAGAAATACTTGGAGATACAGCTAATCTCATCTTATGCAAATACTATTTGAAACCCATGTTGGAAAAAGGGGAAAAGGATGTGTTTTTGTTTGATGATTCTCATTGGAGCTATAAGTCTGCAAAGGTTGTTGGTGAAGAACTTGGTCGTAGGGTAAAAGAACTCATGAGATTGAAATCATTGGAATGAAAAATCTATTACAATTTTAATTAAAGGTATGACAAACGAGTATCAGATACGGATATTGCCGGAAGTGGCTGCGCAGGAGGATAGACTGAAGTGCTGGCTTGCTGACGAGTTTGGTTTTGATGTTAGAACTATCAGTGGTGTGCGAATCTTAAAACGTAGCATTGATGCCCGTCAAAGGCAGATATTTGTGAACCTCAAAGTGCGCGTTTATGTAAATGAACAACCGTATGACGATGAATATGTCAAGACAGAATACCCGAATGTGGAGGGATGCCTACAGGTGATTGTGGTTGGGGCAGGGCCCGGAGGACTGTTTGCAGCGCTAAAGCTCATAGAACTTGGGCTGAGGCCGATTGTTCTTGAAAGAGGAAAGAATGTACACGATCGTAAGAAGGATTTAGCCAATATTACTAAGACTCAGAAGGTTGACCCAGAGAGCAACTATTGTTTCGGCGAGGGTGGGGCAGGCGCCTATTCCGACGGGAAACTTTATACACGCAGTAAGAAGCGTGGTGATACGGATAAAATATTGAATGTGTTCTGTCAGCATGGTGCGTCGACGGCGATACTTGCTGATGCCCATCCCCATATTGGAACAGACTGTTTGCCGAAGGTTATTGAATCCATGCGAAATACAATCATAAGGTGTGGAGGTGAAGTACATTTCCAGACTAAGATGACGAGGCTGATTTTTCGAGGAAAGAGGAAGGAGGAAGGAGGAATGAGATTACCAATAGGCGGAGAAGAGTTGGAGGTTATTGGAGTTGAAGCAGAAGAGTATTCTCCTTCCTCTTTCCTCTTTCCTCCTTCCTCGAGAGAATATCTCGGTCCTGTAATTCTTGCTACAGGTCACTCTGCAAGAGACGTTTACAGATATTTGGCTGAAGCAAAGATAGAACAGGAGGCTAAAGGTATTGCCGTTGGAGTGAGATTGGAACATCCTTCGCAGTTGATAGACCAGATACAATATCATTCCAAGAACGGCAGGGGTAAATGGCTACCTGCTGCAGAGTATTCGATGGTGACACAAGTCGATGGCAGAGGTGTCTATTCTTTCTGTATGTGTCCAGGCGGTTTCGTCATACCTGCTGCAACGGATAAGGAACAGATCGTGGTTAACGGTATGAGTCCAGCCAGCCGAGGTACCCAGTGGAGCAATAGCGGAATGGTGGTTGAGGTTCGTCCAGAGGATATCGGCGGAGAAGACGCTTTGAAGGTGATGCGGTTTCAAGAAGAGCTTGAGCGGCTATGTTGGCAACAGGGGAATATGAAGCAGACGGCCCCTTCTCAGAGGATGGCAGACTTCGTGAATGGACGCCTGAGTTATGATCTGCCCAAGTCCTCCTATGCCCCAGGTCTGATATCAAGCCCACTTCATTTCTGGTTGCCAAAGATGATTTCGAAGCGACTACAGGAGGGTTTCAAGACTTTCGGAAGGCATGCCCATGGTTTTCTGACAAACGAAGCAGCATTGATTGCTGTTGAGACAAGGACCAGTAGTCCGATACGTATTGTAAGAGACCGTGATACGTTGCAACATGTTCGTATTCAGGGTCTTTTCCCTTGTGGAGAGGGGGCTGGCTATGCCGGTGGCATTGTCTCAGCCGGCGTTGATGGAGAACGATGTGCAGAGATGGTAGCCGCCTATTTGAAAAAATAAATTGAAAAAGATTTGGTGATTCCAAATCTTTTTTGTATCTTTGCCAACAAGAATACAGTTTAACTAAAATATTACGCTCTATGAACAGGGAGGAAAAATTCGTTATTACGATCAGCCGCCAGTTCGGAACAGGCGGACATGAGATTGGTGCAGAGTTGGCTCGCAGGCTTCAAGTAAAGCTGCTTGATAAGCAGATCCTGAACGAGGTGGCGAAGCGGAACCGAGTGGTTGAGGAGGCTATGGAGAAGATTGAGGCAAGGAATCCGTTATGGCGTGATGACTTCACAAACTTCTATCAGACCTACATGAGCAAGGCGGAGTATGATGGAACGGAGCACGATCAGACGTCGCATGAACTCTTTGATGCTCAGGCAGAGACCATTCGTAAGATTGCAGCCAAAGAGTCGTGTGTCATCGTCGGACGTTGTGGATTTCATATTTTTGCCGAACATCCCAATGCACTGAAGATCTTCATCCATTCATCTGAGGATTGCCGTAAGCGCAGGATCGCAGAGAAGTATGGTTTGGATATGCGTGATGCAGCAGCAATGGTGGTTGACAACGACTACAGCCGTGAGCTCTACACCAAGACATTTACAGGAAAAGACTGGACCGATGCTCGTAATTATGACATCTCTATAGATGTCCGTAAGTTCGGCATAAACGGTGCTGTGGATTTCTTAATGAACTGCATTGAGTAGTTTTCTTGAGAAAAATTTGTGTATATACCGATTTTTTAGTACCTTT
>JAEEGK010014309.1_pt1 | contig 17746 bp, 13 predicted proteins | sample 8958771 | NCBI WGS metagenome assembly JAEEGK01 (sample SAMN16246547, study PRJNA631951) | gut metagenome | biome: gut microbiome; feature: rumen; material: SC-attached | host: Bos | place: Iran: Karaj | collected 2018-10
TAGTACTTACTGAATCTATTGAATACTTAGCCATTTCAATATAATAATCACAGAATGTATTCCAAGTGAAATCATATATTTCTGTACCAACAATATTAAATTCATATTTTTCCATATGTTTAGTAACATTTTTTAACAACTTATGATATTTAGATAAAATCCATTTATCTTCATTTTTTAAATTATCAAGATTAATTTCTTTTAAATCTTCTATATTCATAAGAACAAATCTTGATGCATTCCATATTTTATTAATATAATTCCATGTTGATTTAACTTTTTCTTCATCAAAACGAATATCAGTTCCAGGTGCTACATCAGTTACTAAATAGTATCTTAATGCATCTGCTCCATATGATTCAATTAATTCCATTGGATCAACACCATTACCTAGTGATTTAGACATTTTACGACCTAGTTTATCTCTTATTAATCCATGTATTAAACAATCTTTAAATGGTCTAACATTATTTAATTCTTCAGATTGGAATACCATACGAGCAACCCAGAAGAAGATAATATCATATCCTGTTACTAAAACATCATTTGGGAAATATCTTTCTAAATCTTCAGTCTTATTTGGCCAACCTAATGTACTAAATGGCCATAAAGCACTTGAAAACCAAGTATCAAGTACATCTGCATCTTGTACCCAACCTTCCCCTGTTGGTTTTTCCATACCAACATATATTTCATCACCTTTATACCAAGCAGGTATTCTATGTCCCCACCAAAGTTGTCTTGATATACACCAATCATGTTGTATTTCCATCCAGTGATTTAATACTTTTTCAAATCTACTTGGTACAAAATGAACTTTTTTATCTTTATCTTTTTGGAATTCTAATACACGATTAGCAAGTGATTCCATTTTAACAAACCATTGTTTAGATAGATATGGTTCAACCATAACACCAGTTCTTTCAGAATGTCCTACTTCATGAACAAGTGGTTCAATATCTAGTAATAATCCTTGTTCTTTTAAGTCTTTAATAGTTTCTTCACGACATTCTTCTCTAGTCATACCTTGATATTTTTTAGGTACATTTTCATTCATTGTTGCATCAGGATTCATAATGTTAATTCTTTCTAAGTTATGTCTATTACCTACTTCAAAGTCATTAGGATCATGTGCAGGAGTTATTTTAACACAACCTGTACCTTTTTCCATATCTGCATGTTCATCAGTTATAATTGGTATTAATTTATTCATAAGTGGTAAATAAACATTTTTACCAACATATTTTTTATAACGTGGATCGTTTTCATTAACTGCTACAGCAGTATCACCAAATAATGTTTCTGGTCTTGTTGTAGCAACATCTAAATATTCATCAGTACCTTCTATAATATATTTTAAATGGTAAAAAGCACTCTTTTCTTCTTTATAAATAACTTCTTCATTAGATAGTGCAGTTTGAGCAGCTGGATCCCAGTTAATAATCTTTTCACCACGATAGATTAATCCTTTATTATAAAAGTCAACAAATACTTTTGTAACAGCTTGATTAAGACCTTCATCTAAAGTAAATCTTTCACGAGTATAATCAACTGATAAACCAAGTTTACCCCATTGTTTTCTAATAGTATCTGCATGATCATGAGTCCAATCCCAACAAGCTTCTAGGAATTTATCTCTTCCATATTCATATTTATCAATACCTTCATCTTTTAATTTTTTAACAACTTTAGCTTCAGTTGCAATAGCAGCATGATCCATTCCAGGTAACCATAATGTATCATACCCATTCATTCTTTTATATCTAATAATAATATCTTGTAAAGCTGTATCCCACGCATGTCCTAAATGTAATACACCAGTAACATTAGGAGGTGGAATAACTATACAATAAGCTGGTTTAGTTTTATCTCCACAACCAAAATATCCTTTTTCTTTCCAGTTATCATATTTGTCTTTTTCTACTTCTATATGATTATATTTTTTATCTAACATATACTTTCCCTCTTTCTTCATTAACTTTATTAACTAAACAATTAAATAATTCTTTCTTATTATCATCTACTATTACATTATCTAAAAATAATTTAAAATAATCATAGTCATCAACTAAATCATGACTTACTTTATGATATAAATCTTTAAAAAAACTTAAATATAAAATAGTTGAATCAGTACTACTTTTAATATCTTTTAAATCTAAAGATTTATTATCTAAATAATTATTTAATATTCTAGGATGAGCAGCTTTAGAAAACTCTAATGGTTTACCAAAACTTCTTAACCATAATATATCTATCTTATCTGCATCTCTTAATAAATTAACAAATAAGTTTTCTCGTTTATTTAAATCATTAGTAACATCTTTTTTATTATGATTATATATAGCTTTTCTAAATAATAAATGTTCATCAACATCCATATAATCAATAAATGAATCATTATATAATATCTTATTACTATATGAACCATGATCAAACACAGTATCTTTAAATTTTCCCATTCTAGTTACTTCATAAAATCTACCTAAATCATGACATAAACCTAATTTAAAAGCTAATAATTGATCTTTATCAGTTAAGTCTAATTTACTAGCTAATACTTCCATTAATTTAGCCACCCGTAAAGAATGATAATATTTTAAACTAATTAAACCATTATTCATATCATAATTATTAAATATATAATTAGTAAAATAATCCATATAATTATTCATAGAATCACCTCTAAAATAAAAAACTCTCATCCAAAAGGACGAGAGTTCGTGGTACCACCTTATTTTGTAGTTAAACTACCTTGTTATCTTAACGCGATTAACGTTGTATAAACACTCCTTAAAAGCAACCTTCAGTAATCCTTATTAAAACTTTCCACCAACCAGTTTCTCTCTATAAACTTATATTACTTACTCCTCTTCATCACAGGATTTATGAACATACTATATCATATTTTTGTTATTTTGACAAGTTAAAAAAGATGTATTTTATTACATCTTTTTAATGATTACAACTTGATGAACATCCACTTCCTTGATAACAACGACCATTTACTGAGAATGAATATGATTCACCATTAATTGTTTCTGTTGTACTAGTTAAGGCTGCTGCATCTACTGCACCATTTGGTGTACCACCTGGATCATCAAATGTACTTAGATAATACCAGCAATTATCACTTGAATCTTGATACCATCCTAAATGTGCATATCCGCCAGAGAAATAATACCAATGTTTCTTAGAGTTACTATCTGGGTTAAGTGCTGAATCACCAGTTTGTACCCAACCACTTTGTACTCTTGTACCACTAGAATTATAGTATGCCCATCTTTGGCTTGTAAGTGATGGTGAATTATGTGGATCTCCATCACATGATACTATTTGATTATTACTATTTACGTAATAGCATTCCCATCTATTAGTTCCAGCAATACTACAAGTTAATGTTCTTCCACTAGTTACATTACTTCCGCCATTCCATTGATAATTAGAAGTTGGTGTTAATGTTACTGAATAACTACCAACAAATACACCTTGTAAAATACTGTTTGTATAGCCATTACCACCTGTTTCTGCTGCCCATAGAGTTTGTTTTTTTCCAGTATAAAGTTTACTATTACAAGTTGGGAAATTTATTCCTTGTCTTCCTACGGTTACTGTTACAGTTATATCTTTATATCCAGAATTATAATTAGAGTTACCGGCTGCTGTTGCACGAATTACTACTGTATAAGTACCTGCATTTGTACTTGCTGCCATCGTTAAAGTTGTACTTGATATACTAAATTTATTTACAGCTGTTCCACTGCTATTCTTTTGTGATTGAATTGCATAAGTTACTGTTCCTTGTGCACTTGTTGCAGCTGTTATAGCTTTTGTTTGTGCTGAAGTTGAGAATGTACTACTCCAACTTTGACTTGCTGTTACGGCTATTGGATTGGTAGCTTTATTTATTGTTACTGTTTTATAACCGCAATCTTTTGTGTTGTGGTTGCTATCTCCTTTCACTTGGACATAAACTTTCCATGAACCAACAATAGAAGCTGTTGGTTTTGTATCTCGCCATGCCTCGGTTGTACTATTCCATCTATATTGGATACTTCCACCACTTCCACCGGATACGTTTATTGAATGTTGAGCTCCATCATATGGACCTGTCCAATCAGAAATTGTTGGACATACTGCATCTACTTTACCAACAGTAACTGTCATTGTTATATCTTTATATCCACTATTATAATTAGAGTTACCTGCTGCTGTTGCTCGTACTACTACTGAATATGATCCTGCTGGTGTACTAGCTTTCATTGTTAACGTTGATCCAGATATTGAGAAATAATTTCCTGATGGTTGAGAATTAATTGCGTATGTTACTGTTCCTTGTGCTCCTGTTGCTGCGGTTATTGCTTTTGTTTGTGCACTAGTTGAGAATGATGCACTCCAACTTTGACTTGCTGTTACGGCTATTGGATTACCTGCTTTTCCTACAGTAACTGTTATAGTTATATCTTTATATCCACTATTATAATTACCGTTACCAGCTGCCGTTGCTCTAATTACTACTGTATATGTACCAACATCTGTACTTCCTGCCACTCTAAGTGTTGCTGCCGAACTTGTTGGTATTGAGAATTTTGTTACTGCAGTTCCACTACTGTTCTTTTGTGATTGAATTGCATATGTAACAGAACCTTGTGCACTTGTTGCTGCGGTAAACGCTTTATCTTGATTACTTGTTCCATATGTTGCACTCACACTTTGACTTGCAGTTACTGCTATTGGATTACCTGCTTTTCCTACAGTAACAGTCACAGTTATATCTTTATATCCACTATTATAATTATCATTACCTGCCGCTGTTGCTCGTACTACTATTGTGTATGTACCAACTGCTGTACTTGCTGCAATTCTTAGTGTTGCTGCTGTACTTGTTGGTATTGAGAACGAACTTACTGTTGTTCCACTACTATTCTTTTGTGATTGAATTGCATATGTTACTGAGCCCTGTGCACTTGTTGCTGCAGTAAATGATTTATCTTGATTACTTGTTCCATATGTTGCACTCACACTTTGTGTTGCTGTTACAGCTATTGGATTAGTAGTTTTACCAACAGTTACTGTCATAGTTATATCTTTATATCCAGAATTATAATTAGAGTTACCTGCTGCTGTTGCACGTACTACTACCGTATAAGTTCCTGCTGATGTATTTGCTGCCATAGTTAATGTTGTTCCTGATATACTAAATTGACTTACATTTGATCCACCACTATTCTTTTGTGAATTTATTGCATATGTTACTGTTCCTTGTGCACTTGTTGCGGCTGTTATTGCTTTTGTTTGTGCACTAGTTGAGAATGATGCACTCCAACTTTGTGTTGCCGTTACGGCTATTGGATTACCTGCTTTTCCAACTGTTACTGTCATTGTTATATCTTTATATCCAGAATTATAATTAGAGTTACCAGCTGCTGTTGCTCGTACTACAACTGTATATGTTCCAGCTGCAGTACTTCCTGCTATTCTTAGTGTTGCTGCTGAACTTGTTGGTATTGAGAATGTACTTACATTTGATCCACTACTATTCTTTTGTGATTGAATAGAGTAAGTTACTGAGCCTTGTGCATTTGTTGCTGCTGTAAATGATTTATCTTGATTACTTGTTGAATATGTTGCACTTACACTTTGTGTTGCTGTTACAGCAATTGGGTTAGTAGCTTTTCCTACAGTAACTGTCATAGTTATATCTTTATTACATCCACTATAATTAGTATTTCCTGTATCAGTTACTCTTATTACTACTGTATAAGTTCCTGCTCCGGTACTTGCATTCATTGATAGTGTTGTATTTGAAATACTAAAGTTATTTACTGTAGTTCCACTACTATTCTTTTGAGAATTAATTGCATAAGTTACAGTACCTTTTCCGCCAGTTGCTAGAGATATTGCTTTTGTTTGTGCAGATGTCGAGAATGTTGTACTCCAACTTTGTGTTGCTGTTACTCCTAAAGTACAAGCCGCTTTATTTATCATAAATGATTTAGTTGTACCTGTTAATGTATAATTACTACATTTTGCTCTTCCACCTGTTACACTAGAACAACTTGCTGTTGATGTATAACTTGTTGTTGATGCATTTGTTTGTGTAGTTCTTGTTACATTAATTGTCTCTCCACTTACTCCAGTTGCACTTGCTGTTGGTGCTTGGGCACTTCCATTATAAGCAAATGTTGTAGTACTTCCCCAAGTAACTGGAACACTCTTTGGTGTTATTGTACAAGTCATAGTTACTGGTTCATTTGGATGGTCATTATCCCATTGATAGTTATTATTTTGAGTTAATGTTCCAGTATAATTTCCTGAATCAATTCCTGTTATTGCTGAGTTTGTGTATGAACCTGTGGTATGTGCTTCAAACAATGTTTGTGTTGCTCCTGTATATACCTTACTTTCACATGTTGGTACTGTAAGAACACTACGTAATAGAATTAAAATACCATTTTCTAATTTAAACTTATAATTTGAATTAGGTGTTCCATTTGGTTTAATTACATAAACTCCAATTGGTGATGATTCACTTATTGTAATAGGATTATTATTTTCATCAAAAGTACTGAATGAAACTGTTCCATCAAACGGATCTTCACCACTAATACTATTACTCATTACATATGAATATTCTGGTGAATTATTACCATAGTTCATTGTTAAATTATTTGCTTTAACAGTAATTTGTCGTTTTGCAATTTCACAATTTCTTATTACTTTTGGAGTACTTGTTGCATCTGCCCAAATATAGGTTGATGTATCATTTATTGTTAATGTTACATCTTGTTTTCCTGCATCTTTTCTTACTCCATTACTTATTGCATAACCTTCATTACTTGCTACAAGATTTTGATTATTTCCATTATATATTAATCCACTCTTACATTCTGGTACTGCAATAATTGTCTTTGCATATGTTCTATCATAATTATCTGTTGTATATTCATCACCACAAGTAATAAATGATGCATATGTTGGTGGATTTGTTGAATGATCTATTTCTACATATCCACTACATTCATTCTTTACTTTCTCTAGTTCATCTAGATCTATTAAATCTATAGAATCTTGATAGTTTAATTCATTTACTTTTGCATATTCTACCATCATAGATTCATATTCTTTATAAATCCTTGTTTTATTATTATTTCTTACTCTAGTTGCTGCTGGCAAAACTAAAGCCATAATAATTGCAATAATTACTATGACTGCTAACATTTCTATTAAAGTGAATCCTTTTTTCTTTTTTTTCATACACTCACCTACTATACTTAAATAATAACACATTAAATGATAAAAAAAAAGATTTATTAATAAATCTTTTATAAAACAAATAAAACCAAGATAATAGATACCGCTGCTACTAGTGTTACAGTTATATAAAACCATAATCCAGTAAATTTCTTTATCTTTAATTTAGATATATGTAAGAAACCAACAACTGGTACTAATATTGTATATACTAATACTGCATTAAAACTACAAAATTTAGTAAATAACCATACTAATCCAAAGATAAGTACACTAAGGGGTACTGGTACTCCTTGATAATATTCAATAGCTTTATTTTTATCACTCATAGCTACATTAAAGTAACCTAATCTTATTATTCCACATACTACATATAAAGCAAGGAAAATAACTTGATAAATTTCTCTTAATCCAAAACAATATAACGTAATAGCTGGTATAGTAATAAAACATACTACATCAGCAAGAGAATCTATTTGAACACCAAAATCTTTTTCTATTTCTTTTCTATTTTTTAAGTGTCTTGCTATTTTACCATCAAACATATCACAAACAGCTGCTACTATCATTCCTATAAATGCATAATCAATATTACCATATCTAAAAGAAAAAAATAATCCACATACTGCTGCAAACGCTCCACAATACGTAATATAAACTGACTTATTCCAAAATCCCAACATAATTACACTTCCATATTATGATATACATTTTGTACATCATCTATTTCTTCTAACGCTTCTATTAAATTCATAACTTTTTCTGTTTTTTCATCATCTAAACTAATTTTATTATCAGCTACATAAGTAATTTCACTAGTTAAGAATTCATTAATTCCTTCAGTTTCTAAAGCTTCTTTAACTTTAATAAAATCAGCTGGTTCTGTATAAATAGTATAAACTTCTTCATCATCAATAACATCTAATGCATCTGAAGTAATAGCTATATCCATTACTTTATCAAAATCATATTTACTTTCAAGTTCAATTACACCTAGTCTTTTAAATAAATAACTTACACTACCATCAGTACCTAAATTACCACCATGTTTAGTAAGAGTACTTCTTACCATCATAGCTGCACGATTTCTATTATCAGTAAGACAATCTATCATAACTGCTACACCACCAGATGCATATCCTTCATAACGAATAGCTTCATAGTTAACATCACCTGCAGCCCCAGTAGCTTTATCTATAGCCTTTTGAATATTATCTTTAGGCATATTATTACTTCTTGCTTTTTCAACTACTGCACGTAGTGATGCATTAGAATCAATATCTCCATTGGTTCCTCTAGCTGCTACCATAATTTCCTTAGCTAATTTTTGAAATATTTTTCCTCTTTCGGCATCAATTAATCCTTTCTTACGATGAATTGTTGCCCATTTACTATGTCCACTCATATAACTCTCCTAACCTAAATAATTAATTAATACTGGTCCTAATATTAATAATAACAAAAGTGGTATGAAAAATACAACTGATATTACACTAATTTTAAGAGGTATTTTAGAAATATATGCTTTTGTCTCTAATATTTTAGTCTCTCTTAAATAATCTAATTGATTATTAAGAGTTCCAATAATACTATTACCAAACATATTTGATTCACGAATATTAAGTAAGATATTATTAATAGTATCACTAGGTATACGATCTTTCATATCATTAATCGCTTCATTAAAGCTTTTACTATAATTAATATCAATCATCATTTTCTTAAATTCATTTGATAACTCTGAATCAATATTTTCACTAGTAACATTAATTGCATTATATAAATTATTACCAGATTCAAGTGAAAGTGATAATATTTCAAAGAAATACATAGCTTCACTTTCTAACTTAGCTTTTCTTTTTTTAATCTTTTGATCAATTGTTAAATTTGGTAAAAAGATATAATATAAAACAACTATAATTGGAGCAAATATATATCCCCATTTCACCAAATATAATATCATAAAAAAGATTATAATACTAGTTAATAGACGTATATTAAGAAACTTTAATACTTCTTTATCATCATCACAACCAAGTAATTTCATTCTATTACGAATATCATTTAAGGAATAATTACTATAAATGTTTTTTGTTATTTCTCTAAACTTCATATTACAACTCCTTTACTCTGATAATTCGTTTTACTAATATAATATAAACTATATATAAAACTACTATTAGAATGATAATAGCTAAACCTAATGCATTAGTAAATAATGGCATAAAATAACTACTATCAAGAACATATATTATTAAAGTAAATACAATTGGTATAAATATTAAAATACGATAAAGAGCTTTACTAGAAGCTGATAAATTATGTAATTCATCATCTAACTTTTTATTATTAAATACTGTCTTTTCTATTGATGCAAAAACATCTACTATATTACCACCAGTCTTATTCAATATAGTAAGTGATGTGGTAATATATTTAACCTCTTTTAAGTCAACACGTGCATTAAATCTTTGAAAAACAGCTTCTATTTCAAGACCATAAGATAAATCTTCATGCATTTTCTTAAATTCATCTTTAAGTGGTCCATCTATTTCATCACTAACTATCTTTATGGTTTGTACAATACTACGACCAGACTTAAATGAATTATTCATAATTGTAATAGCTTTTAATAAATCATTTTTCATTTGATGTTCAACTATTTTACCACGACTTAAAAGCATTATATCTAAAGCAAAGAAACCTAGTGTAAAAGCAATAATTATTTTAGTAAACAAAATATCATCATTTTGTAAAACTGAACTAACTATTAAAATAGCAATACCAATAAAACCAAAGATAAACTTAGTAGCAACATAGTCCATTGGATCATTCATACCTGGTTTCTTTTTATCAATATACTTTTCATATTTTAAAGAATATTTTTTTAAATATGAACTTCTAGATAATTCTTTACTTAATTTAATTCTTGTATTAACAGCAAAGTTATATATAATATCAGCTAAACTATGTCGATTATCATCACTTGTTATAGTATGTGAATTAATTCTTTTGTTTAGTTTACTAATTTTAATTTGTTTAAAAAACCAAACAACGAATACTAAAATTATCATTATTAAGACAATATTAACTACTAATTTAATAGACTCATATAACGACATAGTAACAACTCCTTTACTTTTTATTCTTATAATAATTTACTTTTTTATTATTATTCTTTGGATTAGGATTAATATTTTTAAAAATACTATCTAATTCATCAAAACCTTTATTTTTAATTTTTTCATAAACTTTTGGTACATAATTATGTATCTTAAATTCACCAATAACTTCATTATTAAGAGTAAGACCTGTTTGATTAAATGAGAATATTTCTTTAAGAGTAATTTCTCTATTATCATCAATTCCAGTTATTTCATTAATTGAAGTTATTTTTCTTCTACCATCAGACAATCTTTCAACTGTAACAACAATATTAATAGCATTCTTAATATAATCACGAATAGCTAATACTGGTATTTCCATATTACCCATTAAAACCATTGTTTCAAGTCTATTTAATGCATCTATTGCCCCATTAGCATGTAGTGTTGTAAGACTACCTTCATGACCAGTATTCATAGCCTGTAACATATCAAATGCTTCAGCACCACGAACTTCTCCAACAATTATTCTATCTGGTCTCATACGTAAAGAGTTTCTAACTAAATCTCTCATAGTTATTTCACCTTTTGCATCATAGTTTGTATCTCTTGTTTCAAGTGGAATAACATGATTTTGGTGTAGTCTAAGTTCAGCTGCATCTTCAATAGTAATAACTCTTTCATTTTCACCAATGAAACTTGATAAAATATTTAAAATTGTTGTTTTACCAGAACCAGTACCACCACAAACTATAATATTCATTTTAGCTTTTACGCAACACTCTAAAAATATTGCCATATCCCTTGTTAATGTACCATTACGAAGTAAATCATCTACACTAGATAAATTCTTTTTAAACTTACGAATAGTAAGTATTGGCCCATTAACGGAAAGTGGCGGGATAATTGCATTAATACGAGAACCATCAGCAAGACGTGAGTCAACCATTGGATTTACTGTATCTATTGTTTTACCAAGTGGTTGTACCATCTTTTGAATAATTCTTAAGATGTGTTCATCATTAATAAATGATACTGTTTCATCTTTTAATAATTTACCATCTATTTCAACATAAACTTCATTAGGTCCATTAACCATTATTTCTGATATATTAGGATCATTAAGTAACTCATTAAGTGGTCCATAACCATTTATTTCATTATCAATCATATTATAAATATGACTACGTTCTAAGTTAGTTAAATCACGTCCATTTAATACATGATCAATTTCATCATTAATAAAGTTTTCTGATATATCTTTATTAGCTATTTTATTATCAATAATATTTTCTATTATTTTCTTTCTTAATTCATCTAACAAATTTTTATCTTTAAAAACATCATAATCATTAGTAAATGGTAATTTATTATCTTCAACATCAATATTAAATTCTTCTATTAACTTCTTACTTTTCATCAGTCTCACCTACCATTTTACTAGCTATATTAATTAGTAATTCTCGATCAGATTTATTTTTAAACGTTAAATGATCATTTAATACCAATATCTTACCTTCCATTAAAGCTTTATTAATATCAGTAACATACATAGAACTTGGTAAGATATAATCAATATTATGTTTAATAACACTTTTAATATCAAACTTAGAAAAATAGTTTTTCTCTAATTTAATAGAATTATTTAAAACAACTTTAACATTATCTTCTTTTATTTCTTTTAAAATAGTTAACATACTAGAACTATTTTTAAGATCAAGGGGGTTATCAGTAACTAAGAAGATTACTTTATCAGCTAAATCTAAACTAGTTAATGTATATGGAGTTGGAATATGGGTAGTATCTATAACTACTACATCATAATTATTCTTATATACAGCAATTATTTGTTCTATTAATTTAATATCAATCTTACTAGCTTGTCTTGGATCTTTACATGATGGTAATATATCAATATATTCACTATAATGATATACATAGTCATTAGCTTCTTTAAAACGATTATTTAAAATATCATCAGCTAAATTATAAATTGTTTTAGGATTAACTAAATTAAGTAAAACATTAATTCCACCACTAGATAAATCCATATCTATTAATAAAGTCTTTTTCTTTAAATGATGATAAACTCCAGTAAGGTTAGTAGCAAATATAGTTTTACCTACTCCACCTTTACTAGAAGCTACAGCAATAACTTTTCCCTTTATTCCTTTCATATTTTCACCCACACTTTTTATTTATATCTTTTGTAACATAATTTGCACAATAATTATATTTTAAATCATAATAATTAAACTTTAATAATTTACCAAAAATACTTTCTTTCTTAGATTCAGCAACTACTTTTAATTCTGATTCGGTAACAGTTACTATTACATCAATATCTTCATTTTTTTTAATAGCTTTTTTTATCTTTTCAGAATCATGTATATCTTTATTAAGAGCTTCTCTCATATTACTAGTAATAATACCATCTATTTTATTTTTTTCTAATAAACTTAATGTACTATCAATAAAGAAAGCTATAAACAAAGAAATTAATGGTAATATTAAAACAAACAAAATAAGTGATTGACCACGTTTATTCATAGACAATACTTCTTTCTACTTTAACTTTATACGGATTACTTAAAATATTTTTAAGTCCTGGGGTAATTAAATCTAATTTAGTAGATAAAGTAATGTTTTTATATTCATCTGTTTTAATAGTATATGTTATCTTATAATCACTATCTTTTTTAAGATAAGAATTTATCTCTTCATCTGGTAGTTTTACTACTTCATTCATTACCCCTTCTAAATGACTTTTACAAACAATAATTCTACCAAAATCAATAAGGGCAAAGATTAATAAAAGTAATACCGGCAATATTAAAACAAATTCGATTAAGGCTTGACCGCGGTTATTTTTCATCACACCACCCCTATCTTATATCATTATACCATAATTTTAATAAAGTGAACATTTTTTTCTATCTAAAACCATTTATTTTTTTATTTAACTATGTTATACTTTCTATGTACTGAAAGGAGTGATATTATGGAAGGTTTACCGTCGGTTAATTATATTTTAATATCATTATTTGGAGGTATATATGAAAGAAGAAATAAAAGGTTTAGTTGAAGAGAAAAAATTTAGAAAATTAAAAGAAATATTAAGTGATATGCAAATAGTTGATATCGCTGAAAATATCAAAGAACTTGAAGTTGATGAAATAGCTAAAATAATTAGATTATTAAATAAAGATATGGCTGCAGATTTATTTGCTGAATTGCCTCTTTCTGTAGAGACAGAACTATTATCTAAGTTAACAGATAAAGAAGCAGTATTTATCATTAATGAAATGTTTGCCGATGATGCAGCTGATGTATTAGATGAAATGCCAGCTAGTATTGTAAGAAGAATACTAAAACAATGTGATAAAGATACAAGAAGTGATATTAATAAACTATTAAAGTATCCAGAAGATTCAGCTGGATCAGTAATGACTGTTGAATATGCAGAACTTAAAAGTAGTTTAACAGTAAAACAAGCTATTAGTACTTTAAGAAAAGAGATTGATGAATATGAAACAATTAACGTATGTTATGTTGTTGATGCAAGAAGAAAATTATTAGGTCACATCTTCCTTAAAGATATATTATTAGCTGATCCTAAAGATAATATTTTAGATGTTGCTCATCAAGATACTATTTGTGTAAAAACTACTACTGACCAAGAAGAAGTTGGAAAACTATTTAAAAAATATGACTTAACAGTTATGCCAGTAGTTGATTTAGAAGATAGATTAGTTGGTATTATTACCATCGACGATATCATGGATATCATGGAAGAAGAAGCAACAGAGGATATCGAAAAGATGGCTGCTATCTCACCAAGTGATAAACCATATTTAGAAATAAGTCCATGGCAAACTTGGAAAGCAAGAATTCCTTGGTTATTACTATTAATGATATCAGCAACATTTACAGGACAAATAATTAGTAATTTCGAAACAAGTTTAGCAGTACTTCCAATATTAACTGCATATATTCCAATGTTAATGGATACTGGTGGTAACGCGGGTTCTCAAGCTAGTGTTACAATAATTCGTAGTTTATCCCTTAACCAAGTTAATTTTAAAGATATTGGTAAAGTTGTTTGGAAAGAACTTCGTGTTTCAATTATGGTAGGAGCTACTCTTGCACTTGCTAATTTTGCAAAACTTATGTTAGTAGATAATATGTTATTTCATAATGAAGCTGTAACATTATCAGTAGCTGGTGTAATATGTTTAACAATATTTATGATTGTTGTAGTAGCTAAGTTTATTGGTTGTACACTTCCAATCTTAACAAAAAAACTTGGATTTGACCCAACAGTTATGGCATCTCCATTTATTACAACAATAGTTGATGCACTAGGATTACTTGTTTACTTTCAAATAGCAAGTAACTTACTAAGTATATAAAAAAGTATTAGAAATCTAATACTTTTTTTATTTTATTATTTTCGTTTTTTAAAGTCTTTTTTCTTAATCGATCTTTCATTCCAAGTTTACTTAATATTTTTAAATTAGTATCATAAACATATTTAAAATATTTAATAACTGTTTCATTTTCTAAATCAAGTTTTCCAAAGAAATTATCTATTTTTCGGCTACCAGTATGATATTCACTAATTAAATAATATTTACCACTATCAAGAACCATCATTTCTTTATAAACATGAAAACCTAATTTACTAATTTCTTCACGTGTTAAAGAAAAATCATTGTTTGGTGAGATAATTAATTTCTTAACATTAGGATATTTCTTAATATCTTTTAATATATTAATAATACTTAATCCACCCATACCAGAAATAACTATTGTATTAATATCATCTGACATAACAGATAATCCATCACCTAAACGTAATTCTATTTTTCTTGATAAGTGATATTTCTTTAAATTTTCTTTTGCTTTTTCAAGAGGTCCTTTGTTTATATCACTACCAATTACTTTAACATTTTTATTAAGTACTAAATAAATACCTAATAATGAATGATCACACCCAATATCTAAAACAACATCATTTGCTTTTATAAAAGCGCTTATGTTTTGTAAGCGCTTGTTTAGTATTCTTTTCATTAATCAGTTAAGAAATCTTTTAATCTTCTTGAACGAGATGGATGACGTAATTTACGAAGTGCTTTAGCTTCAATTTGACGAATACGTTCCCTTGTTACATTGAATACTTGTCCAACTTCTTCAAGTGTACGACATTGTCCATCGTCTAAACCAAATCTTAGTCTTAATACCTTCTCTTCTCTTTCAGTTAAAGTTAAAAGTACTCCAGATAATTCTTCTTTTAGCATTTCAATTGTTGCATATTCTTCTGGTGACATTGTTCTTTCATCTTTAATGAAATCTCCTAAATGAGAGTCATCCTCTTCACCAATTGGAGTTTCAAGTGATACTGGGTCTTGACTTATTTTATATACTTCACGTACTTTTTCTACGGAAATACCAATCTTTTTAGCAAGTTCTTCATCTGTAGGTTCACGATTCAATTCTTGTGTTAATTGTCTTTGAACTCTTGCTAATTTATTAATTGTTTCTACCATATGAACTGGTATTCTTATTGTTCTAGCTTGATCAGCTATTGCACGAGTAATTGCTTGTCTTATCCACCAAGTTGCATATGTTGAAAATTTATAACCTTTACTTGGATCAAATTTATCTACAGCTTTCATTAGACCAATATTACCTTCTTGAATTAAATCCAAAAATAACATTCCACGTCCAACATAGCGTTTTGCAATACTAACTACTAAACGTAAGTTTGATTCTGCTAACATATTCTTAGCATATTCATCACCTTGTTCAGCAAGTTTTGCATATTCAAATTCTTCATCACTAGATAATAGATTAATACGACCAATCTCTTTTAAATACATTCTAACTGGGTCACTAATCTTAACATCTTTAGAATTTGATAATTCTTCAAGAATCTTTTCTGGTGATTCTGGATCTTCATCCCCTTCTTCACCAAGTCCTTCTTCAGATACTACTTCAATATGATTCTCTAAAAATGCATTATATAAATCATCTAGTGTATCAGAATCAAGATCTAATCCCTTTAATTCTTCTGCTATTTGTTCGTATGTAACATACCCTTTTTCTTTACCAAGTTTAATTAAAGACTCTTTTCTATCTTCGATAGATTTAACTTCATTTACCATGATTTTCCTTCTTTCGTCTTGAGTTGTAGCATCTTATCCATTAATTCCATTTGTCGAGCAATATCAACTTCTTCTTTTATTTCTTTCTCCAATTTCTTAATTTCAAGAGCTATATTATAGTTTTTAATTGCTACTAAACATTCATTAACTTGATTATCATTTATTTCATTAGGATAATCATTAGATAAAGATTTTTTAATTACACTCAAATAACTTGTCAATTCTTTTTGGTTTAAATATGTATAGAAATCAGCTTCACTAACACTACCATATTTATTATAGTAAGCTATTATTTCATTTAAGATAATTCGAATATCTTTATTTGGAATATAAACATTACTATTGTCGATCAAAGTTATGGCTTTTGGATAATTAAGTGCGTAATAAATAAGAGATTCCATAGCTTTATTATAGCCATCTTTTTTATCTTTTTTAATGACTCTTTTCTCTTCTTTATCTTGACCCTTCTCTTTATCTTTTAATTCCAACAACTTTTTTTCTAGGGTATTATACCATATATCAGTATCCTTTGCAAGATTTTTAAGCATGATTTCGCATTTTATTTCATCAGGCTCTTTAGCTATTTCAGATAACACTTTATTAACATAAATAGTTTTATCATCAACATTATTTAAATTATATGTTTTTTTCATAGCTTTTATCTTATATTCACTATATGGTATTGCATTATCAATTAAGTTTTTAAAAGCTTCTTCACCATACTTAATAATATAATCATCAGGATCTAATTTATCACTTAGAGGTATTACTAAAACATTACATCCCATTTTAGTAAATTCATCACCTGAAACTAAAGTTGCTTTAAATCCTGCATCATCACCATCATAACATAAATATACTGTACTACTTAGCTTCTTAATTAAATTAGCTTGTTCATGAGTTAAAGCCGTACCCATTGTAGCAATTGAGTTTCTAACTCCAATAGTATAAGCACGAATTACTGCCATGAACCCTTCCATAACAATAACATATTTCTTTTTTCTAATTTCATCTTTTGCTCGATGATAATTAAATAAATTTTCTCCCTTTTTAAAGATTGGTGTTTCTTTAGTATTTTGATATTTATTTAAATCGCTATTATCATAAATTCTACCTGAAAAACCAACTACTTTACCATCTTTATTATGAAGTGGAAAAATAACTCTATTTATAAAACTATCATGATTAGTATTAGATAAATCAATTAAGTTTAATTCTTCT
>JAEEGK010014312.1_pt1 | contig 17744 bp, 10 predicted proteins | sample 8958771 | NCBI WGS metagenome assembly JAEEGK01 (sample SAMN16246547, study PRJNA631951) | gut metagenome | biome: gut microbiome; feature: rumen; material: SC-attached | host: Bos | place: Iran: Karaj | collected 2018-10
CCGTCCGCTCCGAAGTCGACGTGTTCCCCGACCTCAACGCTCCCACCGTGGTGGTGATGACCGAAGCCGAAGGCATGGCTCCCGAAGAGGTTGAAAGGCTCGTGACCTTCCCCGTGGAGACAGCCGTCAACGGTGCAACCAACGTGCGCCGCGTCCGCTCGTCCTCCACCACAGGATTCTCCATCGTGAACATCGAGTTCGACTGGGGAACCGACATCTACAAGGCCCGCCAGATCGTCAGCGAGAAGATCGCAATGGTGGGCGATGAACTTCCTTCCAATGCCGGCAATCCCACCCTGGGACCGCAGGCATCGATCCTGGGTGAACTGATGATCATCGGACTTACGGCCGACACGACATCGATGCAGGACCTTCGAACCATGGCGGACTGGACCATCCGTCCCCGCCTGCTTTCGACAGGCGGGGTTGCCCAGGTAGCGGTCATGGGCGGAGACATAAAGGAATACCAGATACTCCTAGATCCCGGCCGGATGCGCCACTACGGAGTGTCGATGGACGAGGTCATCGATGCAGTCAAGGGGATGAACCAGAATGCCCCGGGAGGCACCCTCTATGAATATGGGAACGAATACATCGTCCGCGGGGTCCTGTCCACCGACGACATAGAGCAGATGAAGAAGGCCCTCGTAAAGACTTCCCCCAGGGGCCTGCCTATCCCACTGGACGCAATAGCCGATGTCAGGATCGGTCCGAAGACCCCTGTCCTGGGCATCGCATCAAATGACGGGAAACCTGCCGTCATAATGACTGTGACCAAGCAGCCCAACACAAATTCGCTGGAACTGACCAGGAAGCTGGACAGGGAACTTGATGACATCAAGGCCGCCCTGCCCTCAGACGTCAAAGTCAATTCCGGAATATTCCGTCAGTCAAGGTTCATCGAAGGATCAATCGGCAACGTTAAGAAATCGCTGGTAGAAGGAGGCATATTCGTGGCCCTCGTACTGTTCATCTTCCTGATGAACTGGAGGACTACCCTCATCTCGCTGATCTCCATTCCCCTGTCGATACTCATAACCCTGCTTGTGACCCGCTGGATGGGGCTCACCATCAACACGATGAGCCTCGGAGGAATAGCGATAGCCATCGGTTCCCTTGTGGACGACTCGATAGTTGACGTGGAAAACGTGTTCAAACGGCTGCGGCAGGACCACGAAGGCAAGGGGAAACTCAGAGTAATCTACGAAGCTTCAAAAGAGGTCAGGATGCCTATGCTGAATTCGACGCTGATCATCATCGCCTGCTTCCTCCCCTTGTTCTTCCTCTCAGGCATGGAAGGCAGGATGCTGAAGCCGCTCGGCATATCTTTCATCATTTCCCTTCTGACATCCACGCTGGTCGCACTCTCCGTGACCCCGGTCCTGAGTTCATACCTGCTCGCACATGAAACGGAATCGCCTAAGGAGGCGCCGGTAGCGAGGTGGCTCAAGAAGCATTATTCGAAGGCTCTGGAATGGGCCCTGGACCACAGGAAAACGGTCATCGGAACCGTGGCGGTCCTGCTCGTCGCGGCGGTGGTGATGTTCCTGTCCCTCGGCCGCAGCTTCCTTCCGGCTTTCAACGAAGGCTCGTTCACGATCGCAATGAGCTCGGTGCCCGGCATCTCGATAGAAGAATCGGACAGGCTCGGACTGCAGGCCGAACAGATCCTGATGGGCATCCCGGAAATCCAGACTGTCGGACGCAAGACCGGCCGTGCCGAACTCGACGAACACGCTTTCGGAGTAAACTGCTCCGAGTTCGAATGCCCCTTCATCCTGAAGGGCAGGAGCAAGGAAAGCCTGGTCCGCGAAGTCAGGGAAAAACTGTCCGTACTACCTGGAGTAAACATTGAAATAGGTGGACCTATATCGCACAGGATCGATGCAATGCTTTCCGGTACACAGTCCAACATAGCTATCAAGGTATTCGGTACCGACCTCAACAGGATGTACTCCATAGGGCAGGAGATCAAGTCTGCCATTTCGGATATCGAAGGTATCGCCGACATCAACGTAGAACAGCAGGTAGAGCGACCTGAACTGAACATCGTCCCAAAGCGCGAGATGCTTGCCAGGTACGGCATAACCCTGCCAGAGTTCTCGGAGTTCGTGAAGGTGATGCTGGAAGGCGAACCCGTCTCCACAGTCTATGAGGGCAACCGTTCCTTCGACCTGACACTCAAGGTGAAGAGCGACGCCAAGGCCACCATGGAGAACATAGAAGACCTGATGGTGGACACTCCCTCCGGGAACAAGGTTCCCCTCAGCTACGTGGCCGACGTGGTCTCATCCGCAGGTCCTAACACCATCAACAGGGAGAACCTCAGCCGCAAGCTGGTGGTATCGTGCAATGCAACGGGAGGCGAACTGGCAAAGGCCGTCGCCTCCATCAAGGAAGAGATATCCGAGCACGTCACCCTGCCCGAAGACTACCGCATCGAGTTCGGGGGCCAGTTCGAAAGCGAGGAAAGGGCGTCGAAGACGATCGCCCTCGTCAGCATATTCAGCATATTCATAATATTCATGCTGCTGTTCGGAGAGTTCAAGAACGCCTCGCAGTCGCTGATTGTGCTCCTGAACCTGCCGCTCGCACTGATCGGCGGGGTGATGACCATCTTCTTCACGGGAGGCGTGATGAGCATCCCGGCCATCATCGGCTTCATATCCCTTTTCGGGATCGCGACCAGGAACGGAATGCTGCTGATCGACCGGTACAATGCGCTCGCATCGCAGGGCCTGCCGGTCGCGGAGACAGTCGTGGGCGGCTCGCTCGACCGCCTAAATCCGATCCTGATGACGGCCGTCACCTCGGCCCTCGCCCTCCTGCCGTTGGCCTTGGGCGGCGACCTGCCGGGCAATGAGATCCAGTCCCCCATGGCCAAGGTTATACTCGGAGGACTGCTTTCCTCCACCCTGCTGAACGGCTTCGTCATCCCAGTCATGTATCTAGTCACCAACAAGAACAGGAAATGAAAAGAATATATCTATTTATCATAGGATTATGCACGGTTTTCTGCAGCCATGGTCAAAGTTCCGTGGAGGCTGTCCTGGATGAAATCATAAGGAACAATCCGGAACTGAAGGCGGCTGAGGCCGGACTGGATATGGAAAGGCTGGACAACCGTTCGGAAACCCTCCTCGAGAATCCGGAGATCGAGTTCAACTACCTGTGGGGGGCCGACAATATCGGTGGGCGTCACGATGTCCGGATAAGCCAGGCATTCGACATACCCACGCTTACCGGGATGAAGTCAGTCAAAGCGGCATGCATGGACGAACTGTCAGCGCTCAAATACGATGCTGCAAGGCTGGAGGTGATGCAGGAAGCCCGCAGGCTATGCGTCGGGCTGGTTTATTACAACAAACTGATCAGAGAGTTCGAATACCATCTTGAGAGTTCCTCGACCCTTGTCGAATCCTACGAAAAAAGGTTGGCAGCCGGAGATGCGACCATCCTCGACCTCAACAAGGCCAAGCTCCACATGGCGTCTGTAAAAGGCCGGATAAACGAGGCCGGGAATGAAAGGCAGGCGCTGCTTTCCCGGTTGAAGTCGTTGAACGGAGGACAGGACATCGGCTTCGATGATAAGGAATATGACCTGTCCGAGACTCTTCCGGTTGATTTCGAGAGCTGGTTCGAAGAGGCATCCAGGGAAAGCCCCGTCCTCGGGTACGTCCGGAAAGAAGTCGAGCTCGGCCGCAGGCAGCTTGCGATCGACAGGACTTCGATGCTGCCCGAACTGTCCCTTGGGTACATGAGTGAGATCCGGACTGTAGAGAAGTTCCGCGGAATGACCGTAGGTGTGAATATCCCGCTGTGGAGCGGAGCCAACAAGGTAAAACGGTCAAGGGCCGGGGTGGCGGCAGCCGAGTCCAGGCAGAATGCAGCGGAACTCGGTTTCTACTACAGGCTGATGGACCTATACAGGCAGGCGGCCTCGATGAAGGCCAATTACGAGATGCTGCGCGACTCCATACAAGAGACTGACAACCGCGATTTCCTTCTTTCGGCACTGACGAAGGGAGAGATATCGATGATAGACTATCTCGTAGAGAACGACCTTTATTACGACGCCCTGGAAAGGACACTGGACGCCGAACGCGAATACCGTAACTCGCTGGCGGCACTCAAGGTCTTTTAGGAACGGCGACGTCTCCCCTGGCGGTCACGATATCATAGCCGATCGCACGGATCCGCTCCCTGAGGCTTCCGTCGGTGATCATCAAGGCTCCGGCGGAGACGGGCTTGTTGTCATACAACGAATACAGCCTGGCCTCGTCCGGAGGAGTCAGCTCCGGCATGATCACGTTGGCTCCGGCTTCGAGGCCTTTTTCCAACCCTGCGGGAGCGATAGTGCCCAGGGATGTGGTGGAAGGGATCAATGAATATGGGAACATCAGCCTCAGAATGGAAATAAGGTTGAGGGTCGTGTCCACGGACCCGGCCTTCTTCGTTGCGAAAGGAGTATTAGCAGCAGGAACGAACGGGCCTATACCTATCATGTCAGGCTGCAGTTCCTGCAGGAACCTGAGGTCTTCAACAAGGTTGTCCGGAGTCTGGCCCGGCGATCCGACCATGAAACCGGAGCCCACCTGATATCCGATCCTTTTCAAGTCCCACAGGCAGGCCTTGCGGTTCTCCAGGCTCATTCTCGAGGGATGGAGGCTGGAATAGTGCTCCTGCGAGGCTGTCTCGTGACGAAGGAGGTAGCGGTCCGCACCGGCATCGAAATAGGCCCGGTACGATCCGTGGTCCTTTTCGCCTATGGACAGGGTGACGGCGCAGTCCGGATATTCCTTCTTGATCGAACTCACTATCGAGCAGATTCCTTCATCGGAATAACCGTTATCTTCCCCTCCCTGGAGCACGAAGGTCCTGAATCCCAGGCGGTATCCATCACGGACCAGCTCCATGATGGTTTCAGGAGCCAGGCGGTAACGCCCGAGGGAGACGTTGCCGGCCCTTATGCCGCAATAATAGCAGTTGTTCCTGCAATGGTTGGTGAACTCGATCAGGCCCCTTATGAAAACTTTCCGGCCATACCATTCCAGCCGCCGGGATAGGGCGGCTTCACGGAGAAGGGAGGGATCCTCAAGCCCGATCAGGAGCTTCAGTTCCGCATCGGAAGCATTCCGTGTGCGGTACAGCCTGTCCACCACTTCACCGACCATATCCTATCCCGTAATGCTGTTGCCCGTATATAGTTCGTAATACTTGCCCTTGAGGGCCAGCAGTTCATCATGGCGTCCCCTCTCGATGATATGCCCGTGGTCCATTACCATGATGTAGTTGGCGTTCTGTACCGTGGAAAGGCGGTGCGCTATGACGAACGTGGTCCTTCCTTTCATCAGCGAATCCATGCCTTTCTGGATGAGTTTTTCCGTGCGGGTATCGATCGATGAAGTAGCCTCGTCAAGGATGAGCACCGGAGGATCGGCAACCGCCGCCCGGGCGATTGCCAGGAGCTGGCGCTCTCCCTGCGAGAGATTGCCGCCGTCCGCAGAAAGGACGGTATTGTATCCCTGTGGAAGACGCCTGATGAAAGAGTCGGCATATACCAGTTTCGCAGCCTCGATGCACTCCCCGTCCGTAGCGTCAAGACGGCCGTATCGGATGTTGTCGAGGACCGAAGCCGAGAAGAGGCAGGTTTCCTGAAGTACGATTCCAAGGCTTCGCCTCAGGGAATCCTTCTCGATGTTGCGGATTTCTATTCCGTCATATGTGATGCTGCCCTCCTGGATTTCGTAGAATCGGTTGATCAAGTTGGTGATGGTGGTCTTCCCGGCCCCGGTTCCTCCGACGAAGGCAATCTTCTGCCCGGGATAGGCGGTAAGGGTTATATCGAACAATACCTGCTTCCCCGGAATATAGCCAAAATCGACGTCTTTAAGGCTGACCAGTCCCTGGAGAGGCACCAACCGGTCTGCACTTTGCTGCCCCGGGACCTTCCAGGCCCAGGACCCTGTACGTTTCTCGCTAACTGTCAATAAATCACCCTCGGAAACATTTGTGTTTACAAGTGTAACATTTCCGTTATCAACCTCTTTGGGCTCATCCAGCAGTCCGTAGACCCTGTCCGTACCGGCAGAAGCCATCGCAATCGAATTGATCTCGTTGGAAATGCTCGAGATGGGCCTGGTGAAATTCTTCTGGAGGGTAAGGAAGGCGACGAGCGTACCGAGAGTCAGGGTTGCGCCGCCGATTCCGGACAGGTACCATGCGGTGAATCCTCCGAGAGCGATGGATGCACCGACCACGGCCGTCAGGACATACCCGATATTACCGATGTTGCTGTTGAGAGGCATCACCATGCTGCCGATCTTGTTGGCATTGTAAGCGCTGGAACGTAGGTTCTCGTTGATCACGGAGAAGTCTTCCACCGCCTTCTTCTCGTGACAGTAGACCTTGACCACACGCTGGCCGGATACCATCTCCTCGATGAAACCGTTGACTATGCCGAGGTTTTTCTGGCGTTCCACGAAATGTCCCCTGGATATCTTGCCCAGCTTCGTGGTGACCTTGACGGTCAGGAAAGCCATCAGTATAGACACAAGGGTCAGAGGCATTGAGAGCACGACCATCGACACGAACGTGGAGACCAGTGTGATCAGTGACTGGAACAGGTTCGGTATAGTACTGCCGATGACCTGCCTCAGCGTATCCACATCGTTGGTGTAGACAGACATCACGTCCCCGTGCGTACGGGAGTCGAAGTAACTCAGGGGGAGGTCTTCCATATGGGTGAAGAGACTCTGCCGGAGTTTCAGCATGGTTCCCTGCCCCACGAAAATCATGATCAGGTTGTATGAATACGACGCCACTACTCCCGCGAGCAGGACCGCACCCAGTTTAACCAGGGCGACTGCAAGCGGAGAGAAGTCCGGAGACGCCTGTCCGATCATGGGAGTTATATAGTCATCGATCAGTGTCCTGGTGAACAGCGATGACGCAAGGGTCGTGAGGGCTGAAATGACAATGCAGACCAGCACGATCCCGAACCGGAACTTATAGTGCTTGAATATGAAGCCGAAAAGCCTCCATACAGTCGAATCCCTGCCCAGGCTCTTCTTGAGCTCGGCGCGGGACATATGTGGCTCCCTGACGCCTCCCCGGCCGCCTTTCATGTTCATCTTCGGCTGAGCGCTCATGATACCACCTCCTTTTCGTCAAAGTCAGCTTCACCGCCTGAAGTCTGCATCTCGTTGATATCCTTGTAAATGTCACAGTTCTCCAGAAGGATCTCGTGGGTGTCGAATGCCGCCACCCTTCCATCTTCCATGACGATGATCCTGTCCGCATCCCTGATGCTGAGAATACGCTGGGAGATGATAATCTTGGTAAGCCCCTCCACACGGCCGGCAAGAGCGGCCCTGATATGCGAATCCGTGGCCGTATCCACCGCAGAAGTGGAATCGTCCAGGATGAGGACCTTCGGCTTCTTCAACAGGGCCCTGGCGATGCAGATCCTCTGCCTCTGGCCTCCGGAGACATTGGTACCACCCTGGTCTATATAGGTATTGTACCCGTCCGGCATCTGCGAGATGAATTCGTCGGCACACGCCTGACGGCAGGCTTCGATGCACTCCTCCTCTGTCGCATCTTCCCGTCCCCATCTGAGGTTGTCGAGGATGGTCCCGGAGAACAGGGTGCTCTTCTGCAGGACGACCGCGACATGGTTCCTCAGGGATTCCATCTCATACGACCTCACGTCCAGGCCTCCGACCTTGACGCAGCCCTCGGACACGTCATAGAGGCGGGATATCAGGTATATCAGGCTGGACTTGCCGCTTCCGGTACCTCCTATGACACCGATTGTTTCTCCGGCATCTATATGGAAATTAATTCCTTCCAGTGCATAATCTCCACCTTTTGTATAAGCGAAGGACACATTCTCGAAATCAATGCTTCCGTCCTTGACTTCCTTGACCGGATCCTCGGGATCGTACATGTCTGGTTCCTCGTTGATCACATCGGCGATCCTCTTCCCGCTTGCCGCACTCTGGGTAAGCTGGACGAATATCATCGACAGCATCATCAAAGAGGACATTACGGTCATTATATATGTAAAGAGAGACGTTAGCTGACCAGTTGTAAGTGAGCCTCCTACAATAAAATGGGCTCCAAACCATGACAAGGAGATGATGCAGCCGTAGACCACCAGGTTCATGACGGGATGGTTCAGGGCCATGAGGCTCTCAGCCTTGACGTTGAGGTTGTACAGGGAAAGTGCGGCCTTGTCGAACTTGCTCAGTTCGTGGTCTTCCCTGACGAATGCCTTGACCACCCTGATGCCGGAAATGTTCTCCTGGATGACTCCGTTGAGATTGTCATACCTTTCGAATATCTGTACGAACAGTTTGGCAGCCCTCCTGATCAGCACGAAGAGGCATGTACTGAGGATCACCATCGCGACCAGGAAGATGATGCTGAGCCTCCCGTTGATGAAGAAGCACATGAAAAGGCTGAAGAACATGTTCAAGGGAGCCCTGAAACTGATCCTTAGAAGCATCTGGAAAGCACCCTGGATGTTGCTGACATCCGTGGTCATCCTGGTAACGAGCCCGGCGGTTGAATACTTGTCTATGTCCGAGAACGAGAACCGCTGGATATTGGTATACATCGCTTCCCTGAGGTTGGCGGCAAGTCCCGTAGAGGAATACGCGGCGAACCTGGCGGCAAGGATTCCGAACAGGGTGCTGAAGAAGGCCATCACCAGCATCAGCCCGCCGTATCTGAAAACATCGGGCATGTTGCCTGAATTGATACCCTTGTCGATCAGCGAGGCAGTCACATAAGGGATAAGCACCCCCATGATGACTTCCGCTGTGGTCCAGACAGGTGTCAGGATGGCCGCAGTCCTGTATTGCTTGACTTGACGGAGAAGAGTCCTAAGCATTTTCCGCTATACACTCGATTTCAACCAGAGCCCCCTTGGGGAGCGTCTTGACCGCAAAAGCGCAACGGGCCGGATACGGAGTTCCGAAGAATTCGGCATACACCCCGTTCATGGCGGCGAAATCGCCCATGTCCGCGAGCAGTACAGTTGTCTTGAGGACTTTGTCAAGGCCTGAACCAGCCTCTTCGAGGATCGACTTTATGTTGGTGAGCGACTGCCGTGTCTGGGCTTCCACTCCCCCTTCGGGAAATTCCCCGGTCGCAGGGTCGATGGGAAGCTGGCCGGATACGAAGATGAATCCGCCGGACGAGACCGCCTGGCTGTAAGGGCCTATTGCAGCCGGTGCATTCTTTGTGTTTATCTGTTTCATGCAGTTCGGTTTATTATTCACGCAAATTTATAAAATATTGGTTTTAATTTCGTATTATTACGGAACTGAAATCCACAATGATATGAAACATACTGCAGTCTTGGTCGCTCTCGCACTCCTGGCGACAATGACATTGTCCGCCCAGCAGCCTGACCAACCAATGTCAAGGGACGGATACGTCGATTTCCTCTATAGTTGCATGCCCATGCCCGACAGCCTGGTCAATTCCAGGCAGTATTGGGAGGAAGTGGTGGACAAGACCCTGGAGGTCAGGGACCGCATGAACTGGGGTATCCCTGAAAGGGAATTCCGTCATTTCGTCCTCCCTGTCAGGGTGAACAACGAGGATCTGGACAGGTTCAGGGCCGTGTACGCTGACGAGATCTGCAAGCGGGTCAAGGGAATGTCGCTGCACGATGCCGTGCTGGAAATCAACCACTGGTGCCACGAATGGGTGACCTATGTCGGAACTGACGCACGCACCCGCGGACCTCTGGCCTTGATGAAATCCGGCGAAGGAAGATGCGGCGAAGAATCCACCTTCACCGTCTCTGCGCTCAGGGCTGCCGGGATACCTGCCCGCCAGGTCTACACCCCCCTCTGGGCCCACACAGACAGCAACCACGCCTGGGTGGAAGCCTGGGTGGACGGGGAATGGTGTTTCCTCGGGGCCTGCGAACCCGATCCTGAACTGAATATGGGTTGGTTCAATGCAGCCGTATCCAGGGCCCTCCTGCTGCATACTAAGGTTTCAGGGAACTATAAGGGGCCTGAGGACATAATAGCCAGGAATCCTGTATACACCGAAATCAACGTCATACGCGACTATGTTCCTACCCGCCTGACCACGGTGATAGTCGTGGACGAATCCGGAAAGCCTGTCCCTGGAGTCGATGTCGAGTACAAACTGTTCAATTACGGAGACTTCGGGAACGTCTGCACCGTAACCACTGACAAGGAGGGAAAAGCCCTTCTGAACACCGGCTGCGGCGATATGCTGGTCTGGGCCGCCCACGGAGGCAAGTTCGGCTTCACCAAACTTGACAGCAAGTATGCGGCCATCGTCCTGAACCGTTCCGAAGGCGAGGTATTCTCGGCGAACATCGACATGAACCCTCCCGTCGAGGACCCCCTTCCCAACAACGCTACGAAGGAGCAGATCGATGCCAACCAGAAACGTCTTGCATACGAGGACGACCTCCGCAAGTCAAGGCATACGACCGACAACGTCAAGCAGCTTGAAGACAGTTTCCTCGCCTACGTGCAGGAGAACATGCCCGCGAAGGTCGATGCAGCGAAGGTCCTTCTCCAGGTCATGAGTCCCAAGGACAAGGGTGAGTACGGGATGGACGTCCTCCTGGACGCAGTCAATTCTACGGATTCAAAGGACCCCCAGGTCCTCGCTCCCAGGGTGGGAACCGAGATGCTTTACCCTTGCAAGGTCGAGATACGCAACGGACTCGCCGGGAAGGTCAGCACTCCGGAGGAACTGATGGAGTGGATGGACAGGAACATCCGCATCGTCGAAAACGGGCGCAATCCCCAGGGGCTCAAGATCCCTCCCCTCTATGTCTGGCGTTCCAGGATGAGCGACAAGGAGTCTTCCAGGATATTCTTCGTGGCTGCCTGCCGGGCTCTCGGCTGGCCTGCCAGGAACGGTATGGGAGGAAAGATCGCCGTCAGCAAGGACGGGAAATGGATCGATGTCGACCTTGACAGGTCCGTGGCGGAAATACCTTCCCGCGGTGAGGTACAAGTGGTCTCATCCGGCGCGACGACTCCACGTTTCGGAGAGTTCAGCATATCCGCCATAAAGGACGGAAGGCTTTCCAGGAGCGGATTCGGGATGCCCGGTGGCAGACGGGGCGGCCAGGGAGGTAACGCTAAGCCGGAGATGGACGAAGGCTACTATATGGTCACCACCGGAAAGCGCCTGAAGGACGGAAGCGTGCTGGCAAGGATACGCACTTTCAACGTGGTCAAGGGGCAGGAAAACAGGATACCTGTCGAGATCCGTACAGAAGATGAGACTCCGCTGGAAGTCATAGGAAAGATCGAGCCAGGCAAGGTGAGCGACAAGGCGAAGTTCATCCTGGCCGTCGTAAAGGAGAACGGAGAGCCTACGGTCCATGTACTCAGGCAACTTGAGGGAGACCCCAACGCTATCATTGTCAAGCCTGGAGACCCTTCATATGACCTATACAGGACAATGGTGGAGAAAGCCTGCGGAGCTGATCCCAAGTCTCTCCCCTATGTCATCGTCGCCGACAAGGCCGGCAATGTCTATTATTTCTCACAAGGTTACAACACCACCCTCAGGGAAGGCATCGACCGGGTCTTCAACAAGATCCGCTGACGAAAGGCTTCAGGTCTTTCGCGGCATCGGCTGCCGTTATCCTCACACCACCATTGTCAAGGTCGATGAGGACATAGCGGTCGTTGCCCATTCCGAGTTCCTTCATGTACGATAGCTGGCGGAGACCGTGGCGGGTCTCGATGCGTTCTATCATGTCGTGGTGCTCTTCGGCGGTCATCGCATAGATGATGTCAATGCAAGCCTGGTCTATGGCGAGGATATCGGTGGAAGACAGGATACCTACGTCCGGAGTCACCACAGGCTCGGCCGCCAACCCTTCACAGTCGCAGGAAACCGACATGTTGCGCATGACGTTCACGTATGTGACATGCTCCCCGAAATGGTCTATCGTCGCCTTGGTCGATTCGGTCATCCTTTCCATGAACTCTTCCTCGGCGATGTCCCACTGGTCAGGCTGACCGGGGGTCGTATGGATCCAAGCCTTACCGACCCTTCCGTCGGCACAGCCTATTCCGATATTCTTGTTGCTTCCTCCGAAACCGCCCTGGGTATGTCCCTTGAAGTGGGTCAGGGCAAGCATGGAATCGTAATTGAGAAGATGGCTTCCAACCGACATCCTGTCGAACCACTTTCCTCCGGTGACAGGAAGCATGGCGGTGCCTTCCTCGTCGATGATGTCCACCGGGCAGAATGTCCACCCGTTGACCTTCAGGGTCTCACGGTGTAGTTCGGTGGTGTAACGGTCACCGTCGTAATACGTATTCGTCTCGATGATGGCGGCTTCCGGCAGGTCCTTGGCGAGGAGGGCCTTCACCCACTCGCGGGGAATGATGTTGGGGCCATGCTGCTCGCCCGTATGAAGCTTCACTCCGACATGGCCGGTCATCCTGCCGTCGACTTTCTCATAAGCCTTCATGAGTCCCTCAGCCGACAGGTCGCGGGTAAAATATACAATGGACTCGTTACCTGTCCTCAGGTCGTATGGCAGGAATACCCTGCCGTCTTTTCCGCATGTGCACATATTCATTTGTTTTTCGATTTCATGATTAGAGGCTGCTTCCGCCGATGAACCCGCGCAGCAGGGATGTAGGAGGGATCTCCTTGTCCGAAACGGGTACGAAATAATGCAGGAACATCAGGAGCCTGTGGGCTTCACAGTATTCAGGACAGTTCTTGGGCACCGTGGCCAGGATCCTTTCAGCATGGGTCCTGAGGACTGCGAATTCCACCAGGTAAGCCGAATTGAACAGAACGTCAGCATCCTCCTGGAAAGGATATATCCACCTGACCTCCGACCTGCGGACGTTTGGCCAGTTGGAAATGGTCTCACGTGCAGTGAACGCTCCCTTCAGGAAATCACGCACTATCCTCCGCAGGAGCCTGTTGTCACTGGTGGGTATGCAGTTATGGGAATCCAGCGAGATGGAAGTGATGGTATTGATGAATATCTTGAACTTTTCGTTCTTGGGAACCTTGTCGGAAAGCAACGGATTGAGGGCATGTATTCCTTCTATCAGCAGGACTGACCTCTCCCCCAGCCTGAGCTTCTTCCCGTTGAACTCACGGAGCCCGGTCACGAAATTGAATTCCGGGACTTCCACCTCTTCACCGGCCAGAAGCTTCAGCAGGTCCTCCTGAAGATAATCATGGTCGACCGTATCGAAGTTGTCAAAGTCGAACGATCCGTCAGGGAGCTTCGGAGTATCCAGGCGGTTTACGAAATAATCGTCCGTCGAGAACGATATCGGATGGAGCCCGCACGCCTTAAGCTGAATGCTCAGCCTCTTGCAGAAAGTGCTCTTACCACTGCTGGTCGGACCCGTAATCAGGACCAGCCGTACAGGGTTGTCAGGGTCGCCGTGCCGTCTTTCGATCTCCTCTGCGATCTGGACTATCTTCTTCTCCTGCAAGGCCTCCGCGATCTGGATCAGATCCGACGCCTTTCCATCCAGGATGGCCTCATTGACGTCTCCTACGTTGCCGAGTCCCATTATCCCGTTCCACCTGCGTGACTCGTTGAACACGTCGAAGGTCTTTGGCTGCTCCAGGAATGGAGCCAGGTCTTCAGGATGGTGACGGTCGGGGACCCTCAACAGGATGCCGCCTTTGTAGAGGTTGACGCTCCAGGTCTTAAGATATCCCGCACTGGGCACCAGTTCGTCATAATAGTAGTCGGCAGTATTCCCCAGGGTGTAATAGGTCACATAGACCTCGCCGCAGGTCTCCAGAAGTTTCACCTTGTCGTAGTTGCCAAGTTCACGGAACTTCCTGATGGCCTCCTCCACCTGCACCTCGTGGCGGCGGAATACCAGGTCCTGGTCCACCACCTCCCTCATCCTCGAGCGGACAGCATCCACGTCAGATTCGGTCAACGGTGTCCCGTCCCCCTTGTCCACGACGCAGTAATACCCCTTGGAAATAGGGCGTTTGATCATGAGGCTGCTTTCGGGGAAGAGGTCCTTGACACCCTTGTACATCAGGAAACACAGGGAGCGGCAATAGAAGTTGCGGCCAATGTATGTCCTGTAATCGACGAACTCCACGTCCAGGCTGTGATATACCCGGAACTTCAGGCCCTGTGCGACATTGTTGACCTTAGCCGCCAGGATATCATAGGGTTTCCCGAAATCGAACTCCCGTGATATATCATACAGGGAGGTTCCTTCCCCGAACTCCTTCGAAGTTCCAGTATTCTTGCAAAAAATCTTGACCATTTCCAAAACAGTTACTTGAGCGGAAGCCAGGTCTGGATATGCCCGCCGTCCCAACAATCCACGGAAGAATAATCGACCATCCTGATGGTACCGTCGACAGTGGGCACGAGGAATTCCACCCTTGTACCGGCTCGTTCCGGGGCCACTCTCTTCACATCGACCACGGAATCCGCGTCGGCTATGATCCTTACAGGGGATGCGTATCCAGGATCGATACCCTCATCCCTGGCAAGGACCAGGGGCCCCCATTGGACGGCCTGGAAATCCTTTCCCTTGGGATTGCGTCCCTCACGGGCCATTATCAGGCGCGCTTTCATGTCGAATGATATCCTGATCTCATCACCAGCCTTCCAGTCGCGGTCGAGGGAGAGGTAGGAGCCGCTCACCACGTTCTCGATAGCCTTTCCGTTGACCGAAACTAGCGTAGCCTTGCTCCAGGAAGGAATGTGCAGCCTGATGGAAAAAGCCCCGCTGCCGGACGGGAATACGGCAATCTTCACGTCTCCCTCCTTAGGGTAGGCGGTATCTATTCCCAGCGACAGGTAGCGGCCGTCGGGAGTCACAGTCCTGTAGACCCCACGGTTGTAGAGATTCACTACCGGGCCTTCCTTTGCCTGCATGACTGCCACATAAGGAATATATGCCAGACCAGTGGGTCCGCTCAGGTTGCAGCAGGTGACGGGAAGACCGTCGATCACCGTACCCCAGCCGCTGTTCGTGACCTTGGGGCCGTTGAGCAGGTTGACATAACTGAAGCCCTTGCCGTCAGGACGCATGGCGCCCAGAAGCCCGTTGTAGACATATCTCTCTATGCAGTCGACAGCTGCGGGATCTCCTGTAAGTCTCAGGTATTGTGAGCAGAACTTCATCCAAGTCACGCCGACGCAGGTCTCCATCATCCTCTTTATGTCCGGATTGGACTGTTCAACGGCAGAATTGCTCCACCCTTCTCCCATCAGCTTGGGCCAGTAGACATCGGAGCCTCCGTTGCCGATTATCGTAATTTCGTTGTCCTTTACCTGATTGAAGAAATACTCCAGGCAGCGAAGCCACCTTGGGTCGCCGGTCGCCCTGTAATATTCGGCTAGCCCCTCCCATATGGAGGTCATCTCGTAGGCCTTAGGATACGGGGCACCTACTTCATGCATGGGTACTCCGTCATAAACCTGGGCAAAAATATCGCAGCCCTTGCACCCGCCCGATTCGATTATGTATGTCGCGAAATCGAGGTATTCCTGCTTACCCGTTATGAAATACAGTCTCATGAAAGGCTCCAGGATGGAGGAAGACTCGATATTGGTGGAACTCCAGCCGAGTTCGGTTATGCTCTTCTTCGGAGCAGGGCCGACCTGCTCCATCACGGAACGGGCCTCCTTTTCCATCGCTTCCAGCACGGCTGGATCCCGTTCTACATCGAGATAATACTGACTTAGCCCCAGGAGGACATATTTCCTCTCCCAGATGTCGCCGTCGTGTTCCCCGGGCTGGTCCTCGACCGGAGTGCAACTGATGGAACCGTTGCTCTTGGTGGTGGCAATCAATGAATAAACCACATCCTTGGTCAATGCTTTCAGTCCAGGATCGCGGGAATAACGCCAAAGAAGGGAATTGGTCCTGATGCTCTTCCCGGGCATCTCGCCGAGTGCGAACTTTTTCCTGCCGGTACGGAAGAATTCGAGGACATCTTCATAAGGCATCACACCCTTGGCCCAGTTCTCCTGGGTGAGCATTATCGCGTCGTCCAAATATCCCCGCATATGGATGCTGCCACCGGGGAGGGGCGTAAAAACGTCATCCACCTTCTTCAGGCCGTCCTGGGCGAAAGACGCCGAGGCTATGGCCAGGAAGGAGAGCAACGTGAAGAACCTGTACTTCATCGTAAACTTAAACTATTTTGTACCGTCCAGTATTCCGCGCAGGTAACCAATCGATTCGGCCACACCGGGATGGGGGTTGTCTCCGCTCTTCTCGAATTCCAAGGAAACGACGCCTGAATAACCGACTTTGCGCAGCGCCTTGACGATGGGCCTGTAGTCGATCACTCCCCTGCCCATCTCCCAGGTCTGACCTGCCTTCGATGCGTCGGTCTCATCCTTGATATGGATGTCGTATATCCATTTGTGATACTTCTTGACGATCTTGGCGATATCCTCTCCGCTGCGGACGGAATGGCCCATGTCGAGGCAGCATCCGACTCCCAGGGAAGGATCCTTGACCAGTTCCATGATCTTGTAGATGCTCGGGAAGGCCGCTCCGTCAGGACCGTGGGTATGGATGGCCACACGGATCCCCGTCTCCCGGACCTTGCCGATCACATAATCGATGAGCTCATAATCCGGTACACCGATGAACATCTTGATCCCGTAACGTTCCGTGTACGCGAATGCACGGTCTACCTCAGCCTCTGAGTGCATGTAGATAGGTCCGAGGATGTATCCGTCAACGCCGTAGCTTTCGCACTTCTTTTTGAATGCGTCCATCTGCTCCTTGGTGGAATCGAGCGGCAGCCACCAGTCCTTGATCGACAAATACTTCACTCCCATGCTCTGGAGCATGGAAAGGGTCTCGTCGATGGAGAAATTACGATAGCTGTATCCGGCCACACCGATCTTCATGTCCTCGGAACCGTGCGGACCACTGACGATCTGGGCATTGGAAGTCTTCGCCGAAAGCAGCGTGAGGAAGGCTGCGATCATCAGGAAATGGAATCTCGTCTTGTTCATGATTATGGTATTATTAGATTATCCGGTTTGTCCTCACAAGTTACGAAATTTTTAGATTAAATCATTATTTTTGCATTAAACGCTAAACACGGTATCCATGGCTGACGAAACCATCATTTTCTCGATGTGTGGTGTAGGGAAAACCCTCCCGAACAACAACAAGGTTATCCTCAAGGACATCTACCTTTCATTCTTTTATGGCGCCAAGATCGGCATAATCGGCCTCAACGGTTCAGGAAAGTCAACCCTGCTGAAAATCATAGCCGGAGTTGAGCAGTCATACAAAGGCGAGGTGGTATGGTCGCCCGGTTATTCCGTCGGATACCTGGAGCAGGAACCGCAGATGGATCCGTCAAAGACGGTCCTCGAGGTCGTGCAGGAAGGAGTCCGGGAGGTGATGGATGTCCTGAACGAATACAACGAGATATCCATGAAGTTCATGGAGCCGATGGATGACGACGAGATGAACCGCCTTATCGAAAGGCAGGGTGAGCTTTCCGAGCAGATCGACCATCTGGGAGGCTGGGATATCGACTCGAAACTCGAGAGGGCGATGGACGCCCTGAACTGTCCCCCGCCGGACGCGCAGGTCTCGAACCTGTCAGGAGGAGAAAGAAGGAGGGTCGCGCTCTGCCGCCTCCTGCTCCAGCAGCCTGACGTCCTGCTCCTGGACGAGCCTACCAACCACCTCGACGCCGAAAGCATCCAATGGCTGGAGGCC
>JAEEGK010014317.1_pt1 | contig 17739 bp, 9 predicted proteins | sample 8958771 | NCBI WGS metagenome assembly JAEEGK01 (sample SAMN16246547, study PRJNA631951) | gut metagenome | biome: gut microbiome; feature: rumen; material: SC-attached | host: Bos | place: Iran: Karaj | collected 2018-10
TGTGAAGGAAATACTGCAATTTGTGAGAATGGAAATTTAAAAGATTTTCTTTCTCCAATTGATCAATATAATTATCAAGTAGCTAAATTAAGAGATTCAATTACACAATTAAAAAATTTGATTCCAATTGCAGAAACAATGATGGATGATTCATTATCTCAATTAAATCCAGAAGAATTTATTGATAATTATTCTCAATATGAATATCTTTCTTTCCAAATTGCATCAGATTTAAAAGTTTATTTAGAACAAATTAGTAATAGAACAAATTATGTAATTGAACCATTTATTGAAGCAATTAAAATAACTATTATTAATACTTTTGAAAAGAATATTAATGGAATGGGAATTGAAGAAGCAATTGAAATAATGGCTAGAAATATTTTTGTAGATCCAAATCAATTATTTGATGAAATTAATAAATATTTAGTTTCAAATTGTGGTCCTAAAAATAGAATTATTGAATTATTTACTCAAGAAATTAATTATTATCTTTTTAAAGATTATAGTTTTGATCTTCAAGCTTATGATAAAAGTTTTCAAAGTTTACGACACACTATAAATACAACATTTGAAAATCAAAAATCAACTCTTTTCAATGATATTAAACTTCAATCTACTAAGGTTAATTTAAATATTATGACAGAATTATATAATATTATTGATGTTGGATACAATGATTTAAAAGCAAAAATTAAAGCATTATCAATTTTTGAAAATTATCAATTTTTGGATCATGTTATTTATTTAGATAATATTATAGAAGAAGCATTAAATGAAAAAAAAGCAGAGTTAGAATCTCAAATAAATACAAAAGTAAATGAAATTTATAATACTCATTTAACAAATCTTAAAGCTTCATTGAAAGAACAAGTAAAAAAATATTTTGATAAAATTATTGAAGTATATGATAACCAATATAATGCTTCAATAACTTACTATAAGGAAAAAAAAGGAAAAGATGGAATAATTGATGATATTTCAGTATCCCTTGAAATTCAAACAGTTTTCAATGATTTTATAGAAAAAGTAAAAGAAATTTACACAGAAACTTCATTAAATGAGGAAATAAAACAAGCTCAAGATAAACAAATTAAAGAAGGTATAAATATTCTTGTAGTATATAATGAAGAAAATGATGAATTAATAAATAAAATAAATGCATTTATAACAGCAGCAAATAAAAGATATATTGATGAACAATTAGAATTCAAAGCTAATATTGAATCAGCATTTGTAAAAGGATACAATAAAACTATTATAGATTTTCTTAAAGGAAAAGGAATTAATTCAATTAATTCAATATTTGAAGAAGATTATAAATCAATAATAACTCATACATTTTTTTATTTAACAGAAGAAGTTGAAAATATTAGAGATTATATGTTAGTTTTAATGGAATCATCTGATTTAAAATTACTTGCTGAAAGACTTACAAAGAGTCTTAAAACAATTTATAATGATGTTAAAGAAGAATTTAATCATAAAATCCAAATTCAAGTTACTAATGTAGTATATAAAAAAATATTATTATTTGAAAATGAAGTTTTAAATAAAATTCCAGAAATGTTTATTTCAAAACTTAAAATACAACTTGAATCATCAGATTTTAAGGTAAATATGCAAAATAATCAAAGAGTACTTAATCTAATTCCAAAATCATTTGCTCAAGGTTTCAATGCAAATTTAACATCAATTTTAAAAGAAATGTTAGATTTAAATTCTTTAGATAATATTAGAAATTTATATAAAACAAAAGTTGATGAAGATTTACTAAAACTTTCAAATTTAATGATTAATATTAATTCTATCATCGGTGATGCTGCATCAAACAAAGCACAAGGACAAACTACATTAGACTCATCAACAGCTATTGCAGTTTATGAAAATTATGAAAAAGTTATTTCTAGATACAATTTAACATTTGTTTTAGAAATCAATAATACAAAAATTGAAAGTATTAAAGGATTTTTCAATAATTATTTATTAAATGATATTAAATCAATTAGAACTGGTTTTGAAGAACAAATTCAAATAGGAGAAAGACAAGTTCAAATAGCTATGCAAGCATATCATAAAATAGATGTTTATAATAATGTTAAAAATAATTTAGAAGGTAAAAATATTAAAGTAGTGGTTTCAGATGTAAAAAATACTTTAAAAGAAACAATGGATAATCTTCCTAATGCAATCTTTGATAAATTTAAAAAAGGATTAGATGATTTAGAAAATCAATGTAAAGATATTTCAGTAAGTGGATTTAAATTAAAAAATAATAGAAGAAACTTAAAAGAATATACTCTCAATAATCTTTTTCAATATATCAATTTTGCATATCAAGATTATAAAAAATTTAATAAGACTATTTTAACAAATTCTAAATTTGTTCAAATAAGAACAAAAGAAGGTAGTTTCTATAATATTTTAGCAAATTCAATTCTTCATTTAGATGATTATTTTGATACATATGAATATTTAATTAAAGAGTATACTGCACTTGGAACATTCACTGAATCATATAGAACTCAATCAGTTAATATTCAAAATTATATAAGAAAATTCTTAGAAGAACAATCAACAACAATTGATAATACAATTAATTCTATTAATCAAAATGTTAGAAATAGTTGGAACTCAATAAAAAAAAATATTGATTCTTCAATTAAAATTGCTTTAGATAAACAATTTGGAAAATTATTAAGTAGTATTCGAGCATTAGAAGAAGGAAAAAATATAGATATTAAAATTATTAAATCAGAAAAAATAGGAGAACCAATAGATGTATATGATAATAAAAATCAACTTCTTTTCACAATTAATTTAGAAACAAAAGCAAATAATATGACATATGGTTATTCAATGAAACCAGTTAAAGATGATAATATGTATAATTTTGATGTTAGTCTTTATACTTCAGGTTATATAAGTGTTATAATTAGTACTGAAATAGGTGATTTTTATAAAGGAAGATTTGAGGGAGTTCTTGGTTCAGGAGAAATTGGAATTCATCCTTATTATTATATGAGTGATAAAAGTGTTGAAGTTGAAGCTTATTTTAAATCTGCTTCAAGTAGTTATCTTTCAATTTGGGAAGAATTTAATCTTAATGATTTACAATTCCAAAAAGATATTAACTTAAATGTTACTGTTATGCAAAAACCTAAAGTTAAATTTAATAAAGTTTATAGACAAATTGTAAAGGAACCTTAATTTGATTTGTTTTATATATATTTTTTAAAAGTTTTTTAGTTAGTAATTTTTATTTGAAAATTTATTCAACAATTATTATAATATTTTTTTATATTTAATTGTATTTTATAATATATTTTTTATTTTTATATAATATTGGAATAATTATAAAAAGATTATAATTTTATAAATTTATAAAATCTTTGATAATTTACTTAATTATTTATAAATAACATTAATCAAAATTTTTTCTTAATATTACTATAAAATTAATTTATAAAATTTAAATACTTAATTTTTATTTATTTATATAATTCTGATTTTGTAATTATCTGATAAAAAACCAAACTATTTAAGAAATCAAAAAAAATAAAATTGAAAATTGTAGAACTTTAAATATCATATATAAAGATTACAAAAAAAGATTTTTATAAATATTCTTATAAAGACCAAATTTTAATATTCTTATCCCAAGAAAAAGAAGCAATTAAACCATTTTTTAACTCAATACAACCAGAAATTCTATCATCATGTAAATTATTAATTCTTTGAATAAATTCAAAATTATTATAATTATATATCAATAAATCTTTACTTTCACCTGATATTAACAATAATTCTTTATTATGAATAACAGTTATAGAAAAACAATAAAAAGGTAATGTAATTTCAATTAAAATTTCTAATTTAGATATTGATATAACAATAAAAAAAAAAGGACCTCCCCATTCACTAAATCCAACAATAATTTTTTCTTCGCTTATTTTATTTAATGCTTTATACCATCCACATTTAATTTTTTTAAAATATTTAATTAATTCATAATTATTTAAATTCCAAATTTTAGTTCCATCTAATCCAGAAGATATTAATTTATTTTTACTTTCTATTAATAATAATGATTTTACTGATTCTAAATTATTTAAAGTTAAAATTAATTGATAATTATTATTTTTTTCTTCCCATATTTTTACTGTATTATCAGGTGAACAGGAAAATAAATTTCCATTTGAATTATATATAACATTCCATATTATATTATCATGTGCATTTAATATTATTTTATTTAATATAAATATATTTTTATTTTTAATCCATGTTTTAATACTATTATCTGAAGAACATGTTGCAAAATTATTTTCATCTTTTATACTTAAAGAGTTTATACAATGATTATGGGCATTTTTTATTTTTTGGTATATATTATAATTTATTTCATATATATTAATTGATTTATCTGTTGAAACCGAAATCATTTTACCTGAAGGAAAAATTGATATTGATGTAACATAATCATTATGGGCTTTTATTATTTTTTGTATAATCAAATTATATGGAAATTTTTTTTTGATGAATCATAAATACCCTTTAATAAATTTTCTTTATATTAATTATTAATATTTACATTATATTAATCATTAATAAAGATATTTTTTTAAAATTATTTTTTTCAAATGAATTGGAGATTAAAAAGTATTGAGATTACATATTACTTTTAATTGAAAAATAAATTCAATTTAAAATAAAATTATTAAATTAATAATTTAATTATAAAATATTCTTTTAAATAAATTTATGAATTAACTACATATTTATTAGTCAAATATAATTTTATATGAGTTTTAATTAAATAAAAATGTGATATATTTTATTTAATCTTTTTTGATATTTTAATATTAATAGAGCACATGCATATCAAAATGAAAAAGGAGTTAATGAAAATTTATATATTAAATTTTGCTCCATTTTCATATATAATACATAAAAGATAAGATTATTTTAATTTTTCTTTTTAATTTTTACATTAATATTATTATAGATGTTTTTAAAGGTTTTCATATTATAAAATATAAAGTTTTACTTATTATTTAATAATTATTTAATTTTTTGTATTGTTCTTTTTAATAAAGAATATCATAATACTTTAATAAAATAAATTAAAATAATGAATTAGTAATACAAAAAATTTTATATATTATTTAATATATGAATATAATTAACATTTATATAATAAATTCCCAATTACAAATATTTTCAATATTAAAAAAAAATAAATATAATATATAAAAAATCATTATTTATATCAACAAAACAATTAAAATAGAATTAAATATATATTTTAATGATTTAATATTAAAAAAAAATAATTTTTAATGAAAACAATTCCAATAAAAGGATTTTCTAAAATCCAAGTACCAAAGTAAAATTTAATATATAAATTATAACATAATAATTTAGATTAAATCTTAAAAAAGGAAGAATTAAATCAGAACAAAGTACTCATTTTCAAACAGCAAGAGCACCAATAAATGAAGGATTAAATTATACTTTCAGAGCATGTCATGATAAAATAAAGAAATCAAATCTTGATACAAATAATTATATTTTTGATTTAAATAACACAATGAAAATAAATTTAGAATTAATTGAAAATATTTTACCATGTATGATATCAAATAATATTAATGAAAAAAAAAAGTTAGAAAATAAATTAAATAACATAAAACAACTCTTTGAAAAAAAAATTAACTTAAAAAAATTAAAATATGAAAACCAAAGTAAAATACTTGTTCAAAATCAAGTATTAGGTGAAGCAAAAAGAAGAAGTAAAGAAAATATAGAATATTTTGAAGAAAAGTTTGAAGAATTATGCAATGGTTTAGAAAAGAAAATCATATTTATAAAAAAATATCAAAAAAAATTTGATGAAGTTCAAATTTATATTCAAAGAGAATGTCAATATTATCCAAGATATAAAAAATTATTTGATGATTATGAAATTATGCCTTTTATTTTAAAAAATGAAAATTTATTAATTTCAAAAAAAAAACTTATTCATGAAATTAAATTAATTGTTAAGCAATTTAATATAATTACAAAAGAAAATTATTATATTGAAACAAGAACTACTCATGGAAATAATGAAGAAAAAGTAATTGATAAATATAAAAGTTTAATTGATATATATTTACAAAAAAATAAAATAATGCAGGAAAAAGTTAATAAATTAAAAAAAATTTATAATAATGCTCATTCAGTATATAGGTTAAAAAATATTACTAATCAATATATTAATAATAAAGAACAAGTTTATGATGATGTAAAAACATTAATAAATGTTTCAATTTTAAATAATTCAAAAATTAATGAAAGTTTAAATACAAATAATATTAGTAAAATTAGTAAAAATTTTGGTTGGGATATTTCTCGTATTGATAAGAATGAAATAATTTAAAAAATTATTAAGTTTTTTTATTATTTTGGTAATAAATATTGTAAATTGAAACTTTATGAACATTAAAAACTATTTTTAATAAATTAAATATTGTATATCATTTTTAATTTACTTATTAAAAATAATTATTATTTATTAAAAATTATTTCAATAAAAAATAAGAAATAACTAAAAAAAAATCAAATAAGAAATTCTTGACTAAATTTTATGATAACTTTTGTTTATTATTTTTAAATTAAATAACTAGATTTATCTTATTGCCTTTTCCTCCGAATCAAATTTCAATTTTGATAAAGCTTCTCCTTTATAAAAGAATTTAGATAAATACAATTCTTTAATAATTTTAGTATATTTAAACCATTTAGGATAAATATTCCAATCAACAAACTTAACAAAAATTAAAAAGCAATTTTCAACAAGAGCAAAAATTAACAATTTAAATTCAATTTGATGTCTAGTTAAAGTTTTTTCTGCAAAATGTGGACTCGAAAAAAGAACAATTGCGACATTAACAAGCATTCCAATAAAAAACATTGAATTTAGCATTTTTTTATATAAACCAATTCCTTTAACACCTTCTAAATTTTCAACTCTTTCATAATTAATTAATTTATGATAACCTACAATTCTTCCAATTAAAGCTAAAATAAAAACAAAAAGTGGAGTTAATGGAGCAGCTACACTAAATAAACAAAGATAACCAAATTGATTTATAAGATTATTATATTCAAAATTCATTGATTTAATTGGATAACATAACATTTGATGTTCTAAACTATGAAAATCTAATTCTTTATTATTTAATAAATATTCTAATTTTCTTTTTTTATAAATAAAAAATAACCAATGATATAATATTTCAAAAATAAATAAACCTAAATAAATTAGGAAAATTATATAAATTTGCATTTCTATTTCTTTTAAACAATTACCATTTATGCATCCTTCTTTATATGGTTTTATAAAAGCAATGTAAAAAAGTGCACTATATGAATTTACAAAATCAAATAATATTAATTTTTGTGCTAAGGAATCATTTTTTGTATTCATTTTTGAATGATTTTCCCAATTATTTAAATAAATTGCAATGTAATAATATATTAAATTCATTATTTTAATTTGAAAACCATTTATTGATGCAATTAAAATTCCAATTTTATAATCGTGATTAATATCTCCATTTACTAAATGTGCCTTTAATCTAAATAAATAATAAATTATAAATAATACTACAAAAATCATAAATATTAAAACAGAATTTGAAATATATTTTTTAAATGTATGTAAAGTTTGAGATTCAATTGGAACAAAATAACCAAAAATAATTTCTTCTTTATCATTTGGAATAAATTCTTCATTTGGAATTGATTTTCTTTCAATTTCACTCATTCCCCATATATAACGATATAATCTTTCTTTTTGGTCCCAAATTTTTTCAAATAAAATTAACCAAAAACTTATTATTATACAATAAACAATTAAACAAAAGTCATAATAATCCATTTTTATTTTTGAAGAAAAAATTGATAATATTGGAACTTTATTATTTGAATAATACATAATTAATAAAAGAATTCCTACAATTGCAGGAAAAATTAACCATCTTGTATAATTGTCAAACCATAAGAAAAAAAATGAAACATTTTCACCAAAATAATTTCTTATTGTATTAATTGTATTTTCACATGATTTATAATTAAAAGGATTTATTGAATCAATTATTAATCTATTATCTGACATAATTTTTTTATAATCAAAATAATTTTTTTTATATAATATCATAAATAATAATTCTTCTTTATACATTGATGAAAATTTAAGTAAATAATCCAATATTGAATAAATTAATCTTAATTTATCTATTCCTCTAAATTTTGAACTATCTAAACAATTTTGGGTTTTTTCATCAAAATTACATAAATGTTTATCACATTCATGATATTCATCTCCTTTTGAATATCTTCTAAATTTATTTTTTTTATTTACTTTAAAATGATAATAAGGAGGCCAATAAATTGGATTATCAATATCATAATCTTTAAATTGAGGGACATCTTTTTCATTTATAATTAATTGTTCTAATAATGGATTATTTTCATTATTTTTATCATATTCATTAAAACTTAAATTATTAACTATTGAATTATATGAAAATTTTATATTATTTTTTGACTTATGAATATTTTTATAAATATCATATTGATAAGCGAGAGGTCTCATTTGAAGTTCATAATCAAAAAATTCACATAAATTATCATAAATTCCTTCATTTCCATAAAATTCAAGAAAGACTTGTTCTTTTGATTCTGAAAAATCTAAATGAATATTTAATCCAGAATAATATTTTATAATTGAACAAAAAATTAATAAAAAGTCATCAAAATTTAACTCAGAATATTCACCTTTTTTTTCAATTTCTTTATATATTTTATTTGCCATTTCATAAAATTCATTATTCTTTTTTATTATTTCTTCTTTCTTTTTATTTAAATATTTAACTATTATAATATCAATTAATTCTGATGTTGATTTTTCAAATAATTCAAAAATTTCATGAATTAAATTTTTATTACTTTTCATTTCATTAATTCTTTTTTTAATTTCATCAGTAATAGTTTCAATGTCTTTATTTGTAGTTTTTGAAAAATCAAAATTTGAATTAGAATTAAAAATTTTATTATAATTTGAAGTTTGTTGTTGAATATATTTTGCAGCAATAATATTATGTAAGATAGATGAAGTTTTTTTATTAGGGTCATCATATTTTAAAGAAAAAGAAGTAGGACAATTTAAAATAAAAAGAATATAAACTTCATCATCTTTTGGAGAAGGAGTTTCAACAATTGAATTTATTCCTTTTGGATATTGATTTAAAATTTCATTTGCAGTTGATTCAAGATCAGAATCTAAATTTAATTCTTTATCTAAAGTTGATTTTTGAGTTATTTTTGGATTTTTTTCAGAATTTTCTTCTATTTTTTCTTCATTTTCTTGTTCTATTTCTTTCATTTTTTTATTAACAATTATAAATTTAATAAATTTATTTTTAATATATCAAAAATTTTATTTATATAATTCCAAAAAAATAAAAAAAATTAATTTATTAATTTAGCATATTTATTCCTGTTTGTAGAAGAGGACAACTTAAATCTCTATTTAATTTATTTAATGGGACAATATATTTATTATATCTATAATTAAATGAAGGATTAATTAAAGGATTATTTTCTATTGAGGACTTTCCTAAATCATATTTTTTTGCACAATAAGGATTTACTTCAACAAATTTTGATTTATTAATAACATTAAAATCATAAGAAGCATTATATGAATTATCATTATTATATGTATTATCATTATTATATAAATTCTTATTATTAATTAAAGAATTTTTTGAATATCCTTCATCATATAATTTTCTTGGTAATTGATTTACAATTTGCTGATCTAAATATTGTTTATATTGTCTTTTCATATCATTATCATACATTCTTTTTAAATATTGCATTTGAGATACTTTATCTCTTTCAATTTTTCTTTGTTCTTCTTGAAATTTTCTTCTTGCATTCATTTGTTCTCTAAATTTTAAATTTTGTTGTACTAAACTTCTATTATAATCTTCATATTGTTTATTTATTTCTTTATATGACAAATATGCTTTATTATAATATCTATCGAAATAAGATTTATTTGTAATATCAGTACCTTCTCTTTTTCCTCCTTCAAAAAGTAAATTTTGACTTTGTTTATCTGACAATCCTAAATAAACTTCTCCATAATTATTATTGTTTTGTTCATAATTTATATTATCAATTTTATTTTTGTATTTATAATTATAATTATTAAAACTATTATTATGTGAAGTTTTTGGTGGTTGTGATAATCTTTTTTCATCTGGTATCATTTGAGCAACTTTATTATCTAAAGAAAATCTTTTTGTTAAATAATTATAATGAGAAGTATTTTTATCATTTTTTTGAAATTCTTTAAATAATTTTCCATTTTTTTCTGATTTTTCACTCATTAATGCTATTCTATCTTGTAATTTTCGTAATCTTTCTTCTGAATTTAATGGTAATGAAGTTAATGTTGGTTCTAATTTTTCTTTTGCATCTTTTAATATTTTTTCATATTTTTGTTCTTGACCTTTTAAATAATCATTATATTGAGTTGAAATTAATTTTTTTTTTCTATTATATTTTTCTAATTCTTCATTTGCAATAGCTCTTTTTATTTTTTCATTTGAATCTTGTTCTTTTTGTATTCTTATTGCTTTTTCTTTTTCATATCTAAATCTTTGATTTTCTAAATCTTGTTTATATCTTTCAGCTAAATTTTCTTGATTATATTGATAATTATGAAACATTATTTAATTTTTTTTTTTTTTTTAAATCAATTTAAAATAATTTATTATTCTATATATTATTTACAAAAAATAAATTATATTTTTATAATATAATTTATTTTTTAATGGGAAATAACCATTTAAATTGGTTTGATCCTTCAAAAAGAAAAATATTAATATTATCTTTTGAAGAAGATTATTTACAAATGATAGGACAAGCAATAAGTAAAATAAATATAGAAGTAAATTATTCAATTAATTTTAAAAATGATTAAGTTTTTTATAATAAATTATCTTTAAAATTATATTATTTAACAACAAAGAATAGACATCTTTGGAAACATCATTTTTTAGGAACTCAAGGTTTAATAATGATATTTTCATTTCATTCAAAAGAAAATGATGAGAGAATTATTTTTGAAGCTATAAATGTTTTTGCTGATAAAAATATTGTTGGATTGCCTATTTTAGTTCTAGTTGATATTAATAATCCTGATGAAGGAATAATTGAAAAATTGAGAAGCGAATTAAATCAATCTAAAGATGATTATTCTAATTTTGTTAAATTTCAATATATTGATTTTAAAAATGATATAAATGAATTGGAATTTGGTTTAGAATGGTTATGTGAGACTATGAAGCCGTTAGATAATAAATAATATCTTTTTAGTTTTTAGCTGTATTTAAAAATATTATAAATAATTAATTAATGTCAAAGTAAAATTAAATAATATTGTTTTTTTATTATTATTATTTTTATTTCCTTAAAAAAATAAATAAAAATAGAAATAATATTATAAATATAATAATGTTATTATAACAAAGAAATAGTAAATTAAAATAAAATAAAATATTTAATAATTCAAATATGAATGAAAAAGAAAAAGAAAATTTAGATAAAAAAAATTTCAGACTTCCTAAAACTAACTATTACATGAAAGTAAATAATGTAAGATCACATTTATTAAAAATAATTGATAATTCAATTCAAAAAAAAGAAAACAATTATTTAAAAATAAACTCAAAAACAACTCAAGATTATTATGAAGAATATGTAAAAAATATTATAATAACATTAAAAACGAAAAATATTATTTCTATATCAAAAAAAAAAGTTTCTTTTTTAAAAGATATAGAAGATAATACGTATAAATCAATAGATTTAATTAAAAAAGATTTTGTATTTAATTGTCAACATCATTATAATATTTTTAAAGAAAGAAAAAAAATTGTTATATCTAAACAATCATATTCAAATTTATTATTAAATATTAATAAAGAAAAAAATGATAATTCAACACCTTCATCAATTTGTTCTTGTTCAACAGATGATAAATCTTTTTTATTATCAAACTTAATTAAACAAGAAGAAAATTCGAAAATATATTTTGACTATTTACATACATTATTTTTTAGTTTACATAAAAATTATTATAAAGGGGAAATTATTCCTCAAATTACTTTAAATCATATTTCTCCTAAAAAAGTATTTTATAATAATAATCATCATATTCATAAAATAAATAAAATAGAAAAAAAAAATACATTTTATGGAAATCAAAAAAGATTTTCAAAGGCTATTAGTATTAATTTATTAAGTGTAAATCATTTAAGTGATACTTTTTTACCTAAAAGAAAATATGTTTAATTATATATATTTAATTTATAATTGGTTATTAAGTTATGATGCAAATTTATAAATTTTTAGGAAATTTTATAAATAATTCATTTTATTATATCAAAATTATAGTTATTAAGTAATTATCTGCTTATTATTATATAGTTAATAATAATGGGTTAATAATACCAATAAATATAAAATTTGTAAAAAACTAAAAAGAATTAAATATTTTTATTAAATTTATAATATAATATATATATATCTAATTTATTGATTTAAAAGTTTTATATTTAAACTTTTTAATTCAAAGCTACTATTTAAAATTTGCAAGAATAATAAACTAAAATGTTAAAAACTCTCTACATAAAATCAATTAAAAAGAATAAAACATTAATTTTATAAATTATTTATACAATTGAGAAATAAAATAATACATCTGATTTAAACCAAATAATAAAAAATTAAATTTTCTTCTCCTCAATATTTTCAATATGACAATCTAAATCATTTTTTTCCATTTCAAATTTTTCTTTTTTATCATTATTTAAATCTAAAAGATTTTTTTGATTAACAGAAGATATAAATTTTTTATTATCACATTCACTTTGTTTCTTAATATAATTCATTTGATAACAATTTTGACAAAGTCCTAAAGCATAATGTGGTTTATTTATATGAGAACAATTCCAAGGTTTTTTACTTCTTCCTTTTGAGTGATAACAATTAGAACACATTCCTTTTGCATAATGTGGAGAAAATTTATGAGGACATTCTGTACATAATCTTCCTGATCTTCTTTTTTTTTTTCCTAGAAGAATGTTGTTATCATTTTCAACTTCTTCATTTTTTATTTTTTTCTCATTTTGTAATTTTAAGTTATTTTGTGTTAAAAGGAAATTTTGAAATAGGTAATTTATATAAAAAAAATTATAATTTGGATATTGGATTTCGTATTTTAAATTTTCAGGATTTAACATGTTTAGATTGATTATTGGGAAAAGATTATATTGTAAGTTGTTTCGAATTTGTTCTTTTGATATTTTGGGAATTGATATAATTTCTGGGTTTGATTTTGTATATTCTGACATTATTTTATGATTGATTTTAATATTCTATATATTATTATAATAATATTAAGTTATAAATATTATTTAATGATTTAAAAATGTTGGGTAATTTTTGTATAATTAAAATATTATTTTAATTTTATTTTTTTTAATTTTTTTATTTTTTTTTATTATTTTTGAAAAGCAAAAATTTGTTTTAAAAAAGAATGTGTTTAAAGTATATTTATATTTTATTTTAAAAGATCTTTTTTTGATGAACTCAATTTTTTAAATAATATTTATTTTACAATTAATCTTAAATCTAAAAAAAAAATATTAATTAATGTTTAATAAAGAAAAAAAATTTTCATATATTTTTAAAATCATATCCTTTATTATTAATATAACATTTAAATTATCAAAATAATTTTTTTCTTCCAATTAAACCTTTTTTAATACATTATTTTATCCTTAAAATATTTTTTAATTATATTAATCTTCCTTATATTAATCTAATTGTTAGATTTTTTATAATCTCATTTTTAATAATTAATAAATACTTATAAATTATAAATATTTATTTACTTATAAATAATAAGTCAATAAAAATCAATAATATCTACAATATCTATAATAAAAATTTAAATTAAGAAGAAAGAGAAAATAGAATAAAAATATTTAGAATTTTATTTAAAAATATATTATTAATTTATTAGTTCATAATAATTAATTTAAATTATATAAAATATTTAATAAAATTAAGCCTTTTTAACACACAACTTTGAATTTATACCTCTAAAAAAAACTCCAATTCTAAATTCTTCATTTTTTATTTTTTCCATATCCAATTTAATAGTAAAATTAATATTATGATTAAAACTCCTTAGACAAGTAAATTTTAAATCATTATTTTCGTAATCAAACTCTAAAATAATATATTTAATATCTTTACTTTTTTTTTTACTTAATATACAATTAGTCTTATTATTATCAAAATAATTATATATTCTAATACTTGAAGAAATTAAAATACTACATTTATTATGAACTGCCATAAATTTAAAATTATATTTAATAGCTAAATTAATATTAATTAATCCAATTGAAATACCGTTATTAATTTTATCTAAACTGAATTCATACTTAAAGTCTTTATTAAAATTTAAAACTTCATTTCCTATAATAAAAAATTGTTTAGTATTTGTTGAATTAGGGTTTTCGACTATATTATTGTCTAAAATTTTTATATTTGAACCAATTGGGATTCCATAAAAAATAGAATAGTTAATTTTTTCAAAATATATTTTTAATATATTTTCATTTATTTTTTCTTTTTGAACTTCATTTTTATTTTTTTTATCATTTTCAATTCTATTCATGAAATAATTCATTTGTTCTTCATATGTGTGCTCACCCATTGAATTAAAAGTAGATAAAGAATTTTCTAAATTTAAAACCATTTTTCCAAAATCAATTTCTTCTTTTATTTGAATTTCGCTTAAATCTGAATCTATATTTGAATTATTAATTTCATATTCTTGTTTTTGTCTCATATTTTCTTTTTTTTTAATATTATATTCTCTTTTTTGTTTTGACCCTAAAAATAATTCTGAAATTATATCAAATTTATCTAATATTATATCCTTTATACTTTGAATTTTAATATCAAATTCATTTTGAATTTCACTAAAATATTTTTTAATAATGTTTTCAAAAGCAGTTTTATTTTCTCTTTTTAATTCTTCACTTTTTCCATTTATTAATTTGATTATTTTTTCAGTTTCTTTTTTAGAATTTATTACATTTTTACATTCGTTTTCTATTAAATTCAATTTTTCCAACATTATTTTTTCAAAATTTTCATTTTTCATTTTTTCTTTTTTTAATTTTTGTATTTTTTCCTTGTTTTCACTTTTATTATGATTTTCATTTCTTTCTTTAAAATTATTTTCACTTTTATTATGGTATTCATTTTTTTCTTGAAAAGTAATGTTATAAATTGATTTTTTTTTTGGGGAATTTATCTTTGAATTGTTTTCTTTTTCAGTTAAATTTGCTTTTAAATCTTTTATAATGGAATTATTCAAGTTACTTTTTGAAAGTTTTTTTTGCATAGAATTATTAAATAAATGACCATTTTCATTTTTTAACAATTTATGTATTTTGATAAAATCTTTTTGATTTGATGGTTTCATTTTAAATTATAACTTGTTTTTCACTTGAAGTAAAAATATTTCAATATTATTTTAAAAAATATGTCTTTAAATTTTTTAAATTTTATTATTTTAAAACAATATAATATAAATAATTAAAAAATTTATTTATTTTTTAATTTATATGAAATATTTTTTAATAATAAAATTTTTATTAAATATAATATTAAGGAATAAAATTCTAACTTATTATTTTTAATTCAAAAATAGTTGATTCCACTTATTATTTAGTAATTAAGTAGTAAAAAACAATAATTATTGATGATATTCTTTATTAAAATACTCAAAATTATAATACTTCAAATACTTTTATTAAATATTAAATATTATTCAATCTTTTGCATATAAGTATTGATTGATATATAATTTTAAATATTTTATAAAAATTATTATAATTGATTTTAAAAAATATTTAATAAATTAATTAAATGAATAAATAAATTATTAATTAAAATTAAATTATTTAAATGAGTGTATTATTAATAACATCAGTTGGAGATATAGTAATAGATTTATATACAAAAGAATGTCCAATAACAACAAAAAATTTTTTAAAATTATGTAAAATAAAATATTATAATAATTGTTTATTTTACAGTGTACAAAAAGATTATATATGTGAAAGTGGATCACCAACAAATAAAAATTCAGATACAACATCAATATATGGTATAATAAATGGAGAATCAAAAAAATATTTTAAAGATGAAATAATACCAAAATTTAAACATAATAAAAAAGGATTAATAGGAACAGCAAATATAGGACCAAATATGAATACATCAACATTTTATATAACATTAACAAATAATCCAATAAATTCATTAAATAATAAACATACAATATTTGGTATTGTTAAAGAAGGATTTGATACATTAGAAAAAATAAATAATTCATATTGTGATAATAATAATAGACCATATAAAAATATAAGAATAAAACATACATATATATTAGATGATCCATTTAATGATTTAGAAGGAATGATTATTCCATCAAAAAGTCCTGAATATAAAATAGATAAAAATGATATTGAACATTTAGAAGATACTTTTGATATAAATAATTTTTATAAAGATAAAAATACAGAAGAACAAATTAAAAATAAATTACAAGAACAAGAAACTAAAAATAGAGCATTAATATTAGAATTATTAGAAGATATTCCTGATGTTGATATTAAACCACCTGAAAATGTATTATTTATATGTAAATTAAATCCTATTACACAAGATGAAGATTTAGAAAATATTTTTGAAAGATTTGGTCCAATTAAAAGTTGTCAAATTGTTAGAGATAAAAAAACTGGTGAAAGTTTACAATATGGTTTTATTGAATTTGAAAAAGTTGAAGATTGTGAAAGAGCTTATTTAAAAATGAATGGTGTATTAATTGATGATAAAAGAATTAAAGTTGATTTTTCACAAAGTGTTAGTAAATATTGGATTAATTATAAAAAAAATATTAATAATGATAATAATATTAATCAAGATAAAATTAATGAAGGAAATAATTTAACTTTAATTAATGAAAATGTTAAATTAGAAATTAAAAATCAAAATAATTTTCAATATGGAAATAAAGATAAAAATAATAATCAATATAAATATTTATTTAATACAGATAATAATAATGATTATAAATATAATAAAAAAGAAAAAAAGAAAGAAAGGTCAAGAGATAAAAATTATCATTCTTCTAAACAATATTATCATTCATCTCATCATCATAAATATAAACATTAAATTATTATAATTTATTACTTTTTTTTTTATTATATATATAACTATTATTTTAAATTATATTATTTTTATTTATAAATATATTTATATATTATAAATAAGAATATAATAAGATTTTAAATAAATATATAAATAAAAGTAAATTATAATCTTTATTTAAATATAAAAATAATATATAAATTATTTTTAAAGCAATTATAAGAATGATAGAAAAAAAATATGAAATATAAATCAGAAGAAAAAGATAAATTAGTAGAGCATTAAAAAAATATTTTAGTGATGATATTTAAGTTATAAAGAATTATGTTCACATTCAATTGTACTTATTTTGATATAAACATTTAAAAA
>JAEEGK010014326.1_pt1 | contig 17732 bp, 9 predicted proteins | sample 8958771 | NCBI WGS metagenome assembly JAEEGK01 (sample SAMN16246547, study PRJNA631951) | gut metagenome | biome: gut microbiome; feature: rumen; material: SC-attached | host: Bos | place: Iran: Karaj | collected 2018-10
GGTTCGTCTGCAGGGCGTTCTTGTTCTCGAAAGCCTTCCACCAGTCAGTACCTTCCCAACCGTTCTCAACCTTATTGAGGATGTCAGCGGGCACATAACCTGCCCAATCCATCTTCATACCAGAAGTGTTGAAGGTATACTCATCAATGATGGTCATGTACTGCTTAGCATTGAGGAGCTGCGGACGCTTGTAGGCGTTAGACCAACCGAAAGCGCCGTTGTAGCTGAGCTCAATCTTACCAGCCTTACCCTGCTTGGTAGTCACCAGGATCACACCGTTAGCAGCACGGGCACCGTAGATGGCAGCCGAAGCAGCGTCCTTCAGAATATCGATAGTCTCGATATCAGCGGGGTTGATGTCATCAAGGCTTCCACCTGCTACACCGTCGATTACGTAAAGAGGTGCAGAGTTACCGGTAGTACCGATACCACGGATGTAAACCTTGTAACCCTTACCAGGCTGTGTTGACGACTGTGTGATCTGCACACCAGGCGTGCTAGACTGCATGGCCTCAAGGGCGTTGGTAGTGTTCAGCTTGGCAATCTCATCACCCTTTACCTGAACAGTAGCACCGGTCACCAGCTTTTTCTTCTGGACACCGTAACCAACCACAACCACATCATTCAGAGTGGTTATGTCCTCTTTCAGAGTAACGTTGATGTTACTACGGCCATTAACACTGACAGTCTCAGTGACATAGCCTACATACGAGATAAGCAGTGTAGCATTGCTGGCAGCCTGTACACTGAAATTACCATTGAAGTCGGTGACTGCTCCTGTCTTGGCACCCTGTACTTGCACACTTGCACCAATGACTGGCTCACCAGCTTCATCAATTACCGTACCTTTCACGGTGCCCTGTGCCATTGCTCCCAGAGAGAACAAACAAAGCATGGACAGAATCGCTAAAGGCTTTTGTAGTGATTTTAAATTCCACATACTTTTAATTAATTAGTTAGAAAATGTTAAATATTAATATTGATTTACTAAATTTCATACTTGTACGTTAAGTAAGTTGATCTCACCACGATATAGGTATTCACAAATTCGGTGCAAAGGTATTATAAAATTAACACACGCGCTTTGCCAATTGAAACAAATACTTTAGAAAATGTAACATTTTGGCAAATGTAACGTAACAAATGGCAAAATTCGCTAAAAAACACCACTCAGATCAGCTAATTGCTTTTCAAAGTTATCCATATCTGCATTGAGTTTCTGAATGGTGATTATGGCATAAATCTGTGTGGTGGTGATGTTAGTGTGTCCCAAAATCCGACTCACGCTCTCGATAGGCATCCCCTTGGTAAGTGCTAAAACGGCAAAGCTATGTCTGGCGCAATGCATCGTAATATGTTTCGTCACCCCTATCTCCTGCATAATTGTCAGAATGCGTTTGGCCATCATCCGATATTCCATATTGACAAACACTCTTTCCTCCCCAGGCTTAGAGCGATCCTTGCCAATGCGGTTTCGAAGACAAGTTAAGTCTTCACCGTAGACCGTTAATAATGTGTTTACATGCTGTTCCATGTTCATGACGTTTTAGATTACCATTCCCCACTCTGCTCTCTATATAATATAGAGATGTACGCAGCGCACGCGTACATTTTATTAAATAAGAGCCGTTTTGGAATGTAGTAATTCATCCAATTTACATTTTCACGGCCTAAAATTACTAATTAAACTTTTCGACAATTCGACATTTCGACAATTGCTTTTTTGAAAAGTCAATCATTTCAATAAAGGGAATCTCTTATATTTGTAAAGTAATAATTTTATTATATAATATATATAATATATTATATATATTATATAATAAAATTCTAATTAATATATTTTGTCGTTTGTCACAAATGAATTGTCGAATTGTCGAAATGTCGAATTGTCGACTTGCAAAAAGATACTCCTGCTGGATGGCAAGAGTCTCTATTTTGAAAATCAAGCGACACTTATTCTGCGTTAAGTGCCGCTTAAATATTACTTTTGAGGCGGAATGATGCGGTAATTGCCGCTGAGGTGCATGAAAGCGAAGAGACGCAGCAGACCATCGTAATAGGCATCGAAGTAGCCATCCTCGAAGGGTTCGTGCTTAGCCTTCCAGAAAGCATCGACAAACTCCTTGCTCTTGTCGTGAGTGCACATCATCGAGGCAGCAGCCGTTGTGGCCACCAGACCGATGCTATGGCGCAGCTTACGGAAACCGCCGGCACCGAGGATCTCATTACCCTCAGGCAATGTGCCGTCCTTACGGAACTGATCCATGAACGTATCCACACCCTGACTGTACATGAAATTCTGGAAGGTCTCACCATACCAGCGCTGCCACTCTCCGTCGGCACAGCTCCACTCATAGTCGAGCGTAATATTCATAGGTACGCGCCAGGAGTCATAGCGGAAACAGTTATTACCGTTGCGCGGAGGTGTCTGCGGTGCCCCACCCTGCTGCTGACCCTGTGGACGACCCGGGAAGCGGAATCCCTGCATCTCAGAGCCATCAAACTGACACTGGTCACCATTCAGGGCTGTCTTCTGGTCTACACACTTGTGGAGGAACTCACGACTCTTCTTGGCGCACTCATACCAGAGGTCGCTGCGACCATCGTCAGCCCACTTGGCCCATACCTCGTAGAAAGCGGGGATATGATAAGAAGGATCAGTATGACGATTGCCGAAGCCATCAGGAGTAAAGGTGATGAGCTTCGTCTCAGGATCGATGAGATACATCATTTGCTTCTGAGGCTCTTGTTGCTGGTTGTTGGCCTGCTGACCGCCCTGACCTCCTCCGAAGCCACCAAAGCCTCCAAAACCGCCAAATCCGCCACGTTCAGGCGTGTACTCCTTCGGTTGGATACAGTTCAGGATGCGCTGGGCCTCAGCCTTGTAGTTGATGCCCGTGTCATTGCCCCAACGGTTGGAGGCAAAGATCAGCGCCGTGATGAAATACAACTCACCATCACTGGCTGCACCCTGGGAATTACGGGTACCATCAGTACGGCAACTCCAGGCAAAATAGCCCTCACGGATGCCGTCCTGATGCTGCATATACTTCTTGCTCCAACGCCACAGACGGTCGAAGATATCCTTCTTATCCAGCTGTACGGCAATCATCATGCCATACGACATACCCTCGGTACGTGCATCATGATTCTTGACATCTGACACATATCCCATAGAGTCGCCGACTTCGAAATACACCTTATTCGGGCCGAAAAACACATCATTAAACACTTCCTTCACCTTGGCATCGACTTCAGCCTGAGTATAGCCCATCTCTACCAGAAGGTTACGGTACTTGTTGGTCTCAAACGCTCCTTTTTTCCAAGGAGTCAGCGCCATTGCGGGAATTGCGAGCAACAGCGACATCATTACAATTATTTTTCTCATAAGCGGTATATTTATCATGGTGCAAAATTACAAAGAAATCCCCGCTTACACTTTGCCAAATGTAACATAAGCTATCGGTCAAGTATCATTTAGGCTTAATCTTCAAAGAAACGCCAGCAAACATTTGGCCGATTAAGAAAAAATTTGTAAATTTGCACATAATTTTTTTCAAATCATAAACTAATGAAGTATTTACTATCGTTACTACTGTTTTCAGGGGTGTCGCTGACAGCGTTGGCACAGAACCCCATCATTCGCGACCAGTTTACGGCAGACCCGACGGCTCGCGTATTCAACAACAAGGTGTACCTCTTCCCCTCGCATGACATCAAGCCTCCCGTCGGACAGCGACAGGACTGGTTCTGCATGGAAGACTACCATGTGTTCTCATCCGAAAATCTGACCGACTGGACAGACCACGGTGTGATCGTTACCCAGAACAAAGTGCCCTGGGTACGTCCTGACTCTTACTCCATGTGGGCGCCCGACTGCGTCGAGAAGAATGGAAAGTACTATTTCTACTTCCCCTCAGCTCCTAAAGAGGGCAGAGGCGGTTTCGGTGTAGGTGTAGCCATCGCCGACCGTCCTGAGGGTCCGTACATTCCTGAGCCCGAGCCCATCAAGGGTGTCGGCGGCATCGATCCCTGTGTGCTTCTGGCATCCGACGGCAATGCCTACCTCTTCTGGGGCAATGGCCGCTGCGCCAAGCTGAAGCCCAACATGAAGGAACTGGCTGACGACAATCCCAAGTCTACCATGAAGTTCGGCAACCGCGAGATGGAGATCATCGGTGTGAACTGTCTGGAAGGCCTGCCTAACCGTCAGGCTGAGGGTCCGTTCGCTTTCGAGGCTAACGGCTGGTATTACCTTACTTATCCGTACGTACGCGAGAATACCGAGGTATTGGGCTATGCCATGAGTAAGAACCCGATGGGTCCCTACGAGTACAAGGGTCTCATCATGCCCGAGCACGAGAATGGCTGCTGGACCAACCACCACAGCATCGTCAACTACAAAGGTCAGTGGTATCTGTTCTATCATCAGAATGCCTTCTCACCCCGCGACGACAAGCGCCGTAGCGTACAGATCGACAAGCTCTACTTCAATGCCGACGGCACCATCCAGGAGGTGAAGAAGACCATGCGCGGTGTAGGTATCAACAAGGCTACTGAGAAGATCGAGATCGACCGCTACAGCAGCGCCAGCGATGGTGTGACCAGCGAACTCATCGATACCGTCAATACCTTCCGCAGCTATATGGCCACCCTGCCAAAGAAGGGCAGCTGGCTCAAATATAATGATGTGGACTTCGGTGTGATCACCGATGGCTACCTCATCATGAGTGTGAAGGCCGCCGACAATACCGAGCTCGCCATCCGTGAGAAGAGCGCTACCGGTAAGGTGCTGGCCCGCATCAAGCTGAATGTGAAGCCCGAGGAGCCCGCAGGCGGTGCCCAGGCCAATCCTATGATGGGCCGCTTCCGTCGCGACCAGCGCAACCAGTGGCTCACTCAGACCGCAACATTGGAATATGTTCCTCAGGGCGTGACGGATCTCGTGATCACCAACGAAGGCGAGGGTGCCTTGAGCGTGGACTATGTCCGCTTCAAGAACCGTCCGAAGTACTTCAATGCAATCACCACCCCGACGGCACAGCCTGATGCAGAAGGCTTCATCCACCGCTGGCTGCTCCTGGAGCCGATTACCAAGCCCAACAGCGGCAACACCGTGTTCACAGACTCTTATCTGCGTGAGCACTTCAACAGAGAGTATTTCAAGGGTCAGCAGACCATCATCCCGAAGGACGGTCAGAAGGTACAGGCCGTATTCAAGCAGGAGCAGGCACCCGCAGGCTTCGGCCGTGGATTCGGTGGCCAGCAGCAGCCCGCACAGCCCGAAGTGAAGACCGTGAAGCAGACCCTCACCTGGCATGCCCTCGACAGCGAGAACATGAACGTGAAGCTCTTCCGCTTCGCCGAGAAATACGGTGAGCAGATTTACGGTGTGCTCTTCTGGGCCGTAACCATCATCGACTGCGATGAGGATATCGAGAACGTCCGTCTGGCTGTTGGTTCCAACTCCGCCTCTATGTGGTGGTTGAACGGCGAGGAGACGCTGTTGCTCTCTGGCGACCGTCGTATGGTGAAGGACGATGCCATGTCGAAGCGCGTCACTCTGAAGAAGGGTCGCAACATCCTGCGTGGTGCCGTCATCAACGGTCCTGGCATGAGCGACTTCTGCGTCCGCTTCCTCGATGAGAAAGGTAACCCTGTTAAGAACTACAAGATCAATTTAAATCAGAAATAAGATATGAAAAGACTATATAGCATTCTTGCGGCCATGACACTGGCCACAGCCGCAAACGCGCAGATTGGCGCACCCTTTATCCACGACCCCTCGACGGTTGTCGAGTGTGAAGGCAAATACTACACTTTCGGCACCGGTGGTGGCGGTCTGATCTCGGAAGACGGTTGGACCTGGAACAGCGGTGCTGAGCGTCCCGGAGGCGGTGCTGCCCCCGATATGATCAAGATCGGCGATCGTTATCTCTGCATCTACGGTGCCACCGGTGGTGGTCTCGGAGGCGGTCACGCAGGTCGTATCCTCACCATGTGGAACAAGACCCTCGACCCGAAGTCTCCCGATTTCAAGTGGTCTGAGGCTGTGGAGGTCTGCTTCTCCGACGGTATGGAGGATCAGGACGCCATCGACCCGGGTATCATGCTCGATCCCTCGACTGGTCGTCTGTGGGTAAGCTACGGCACCTATTTCGGAACGATCCGTCTGATTGAACTGGATCCCACCACAGGTTTCCGTAAGAGCGGCAACGTAGAGAAGGATATCGCCATCGACTGTGAGGCCTCTGACCTCATCTGCCGCAATGGCTGGTATTACCTGCTGGGTACCCATGGCACCTGCTGCGACGGTGTAAACTCTACCTATAACATCGTGGTAGGCCGTTCCAAGAGCCCCGAGGGTCCTTATATCGACAATGTTGGCCGTGATATGTATCATGGTGGTGGCCGTATGGTAGTGGCTGCTGGCGACCGTAAGACTGGTGCCGGACACTTCGGACGTACCATCATCGACGAGGGTGTGGAAGTTGCTTCTTTCCACTGGGAGGCTGATTTCGACATGGGTGGCCGTTCTACACTGGCTCTCCGTCCGCTGCTCTGGAAGAACGACTGGCCCTATTGTGGTGAGTTGTTCAAGGGTGGTACCTTCGAGATTGAGAGTGAGCGTCGTGGCTACGCCCTCGAGCTGGCTGTCGACTTCGTTCGCATGAACGTGGCCCGTGCAGGTGGTTTCGGTGGCTTCGGAGGCCGTCCTCAGGCAAATGCCGCTCCCCCACAGCCCGTGGCTAACCAGACACTGGATCAGGTGAAGAGCACATGGCCCGAGGGTGATATCCCCGCCCGTATCGGCGACTATATGTTCCGTCCCCACCAGCGCTGGACCGTGACTCCCGTAGAGGGTAAGGGCGCTTATCTCGGCAATACCTACTTCAAGATTACCATCGAGGGCACCGAGCGCGCACTGGCTGCTACTGCTGACAAGGAAGTGATCACCGTTCCTGCTTACACAGGCGATGATGCCCAACTCTGGCGCATTGAGCAGCTCACCGACGGAACTTTCCGTATCATGCCGAAGGTCATCCCTGGACAGGAAGGTATCAATACCCATATCTGCCTTTACTCCGCAGGTGACTCTACCCCCACCCTAGCAGAGTATGATTTCAGCAGCGACAATTCCAAGTGGAACTTCCGCAATCATTAAAAATTAAGCCCCGCCGGTTGGCGGGGCTTAATTTTATTCTGTAATCTTCAGGAGAAAACCACCACGAGGTTGGCAAGCGACCTCCGTGGGCAGTTGTTTCAGAGCCTTGATGTCCCAAGGCTTTTTCTGGTCTTTGCCATCATAGAAAGCCTGGATGGCAGAAGACTTTGAAACAATATTGCCCAGAGAGAAATTCAGCGTCTTGGCTTCGTCGGTACCATTAATGCCAGCTACATACCAGACATGGCCGCTGCGACGGGCAATGACGGCACTCTCACCTGGATAGCCGCAGACAAAGCGTGTATCATCCCAGACACTGGGGAGCGACGACAGGAAGTCCTGCACCTCCTGAGGCTGCGCCAGGAAACTCTCCGGACGATCAGCCAGATGCTGCAAGGCACTCTCATAGAGCACCGTCAGCGCCAGTTCATGGGCATGAGAAGTGATATGCGGATGCTGGGAGTCGCTGAAAGCACAAGGAGTATAGTCCATCGGACCAATGACATTACGCGTGAAGGGCAGGGTCGCATTATGCGACGCTGCCTGCTTGGTGAAAGTAGGTACGTTATTATACCACTCAGCGCCATAGACGCCCTCGGTAGACATCAGATTGGGATAGGTACGCTGCCAGCCTCTGGGAACGGTCGCGCCGTGGAAATTCACCAACAGGTGATGACGGGCAGCACTCTCCAAGAGATCGAGACAATAGTCCATGTTCATCTGATTGTCACCCGAGAAGAAGTCGATCTTGACACCGGCCACACCAATCTTCTCACACCAGGCGAATTCTTTCTCTCGGTCTTCTGGCTTGTTCAGACGGTATTTGGGCGTCGGAGCGCCATCCACCCAACCAACGCTGGAGTTATACCAAATCATCGGTTTCACGCCTTTCTCCTTGGCATAGTTCACGGCATCCTCCACAGTCTTACCGTCCTTCATACGGTCCCACTCTGCATCAATAAGCATGTAAGGAAGATGAAGCGTGGCCGCCATGTCGATATACTTACAGATGATATTATAATCGTCTGAACCGTGATTATACGCCCAATAGATCCACGATACTACGCCGGGATGAATCCAGCTGATGTCCGTCAGCCGGCAAGGCTCTGAGACATCGGTAACCAATGTCGACTCCACGATATCCGCCAGACCTCCCACGATAGCAACACGCCAAGGTGTATGCCAGTCGTCGGAGACATGAATGGTATTGGCATCGGGAGTCACACGATAGAGTTCACCGTCATTATAGAGGCACGAGGCACTCTGCAGACGCTCGATATTGGCCTCGGAGAGCAGGGCAAAGACCCCGTCGCGCGGTTCTATCAGTGCAGGATAACCCCAGCGGATGTTCCAACCATCAGCCGATTTGAACGTACCACTGAAACTACGTACGGGCTGTGTCTTATAAGAGGTGGTCAGAGGGAAGAAGCCTTCATAGGCATCCGTCCATTGCTGTATCCAGCGTTTCGTGCCTTCGGGAATACGATAAGTGGTCTTTTCCTTAGGCAGGGTGCCTGACACCTGCGTGAGTTCGTAACGGAAGACCAGACCGTCGTTATACAGTCTGACAATCATCTTCCCACCCTTGCCAAGGGCCGTCTCATACTCATTGGCCTCGTTCGTGGCATGCAGGCGCTTACCTGCGAGCATACAGTAATCGGCCTTCACTTTCCTGACAAAGGTAAACGCAGGCTTAGCACTTACACCCTCGAAACCCACCGCAGGGATATCGAGCACAGGCTGGTCCTGATAACAGAGCCGCAGTCCCTCACCCGCTGTCTCTAACGACAGCTTCCCGTTCGGCGATGCCACCTTTTGCGCCATGGCAGGCATCAATATCCCCACCATAGCCAAACATACTAAAAATCTTTTCAACATCTTTAAACTAATCAAGTTTTTTTGACCACGAATTTCACGAATTACACGAATTTCTTAGCTGCGCACAATAACTGTATTATTACGAATTACACGAATGGAATCGCCAGCGATTCTTAATGCGCCAGCCAATTCGTTTTAATTCGTGTAATTCGTGGTCGTAAATAAATCATTTCAGGTCATCGAACTTCTGGTTCTTCTCCAGTGTCCACTTCTCGCGCTTCAGGAGGCCAGGATCGCTGCCCTTGAACATCTTTGCTGCTTCAGCATCACCCTTCATCTGCCACTGCAGCCAAGCCAGAGCCGCAACAGTGAATTCACCACCATGAGGCTGGCGATAGGTTCCGCCGTGACCTACGGGGAAGTTGACAGCGAGGGCAGGCACATGGCTGATGCGATGGAAATCGTCCATACCATTGCCATAGGCGATGTCCGTCTCACCACCGAGCAGATACATAATCGGCGTATGGATCTCGTTCAGTTTCTCCTTCGGAGGCATAGGCATGCCGCCTACAGCCTGATTGGCATTCTGCTGGTTGAAGAGGCCGCTGTTGCAGATCATCAGCAGACTGATACGGGGATCGGCACAGTTGAAGAGCGTCTGCAAACCGCCGCACGACATGCCAGCCACACAGATGTTCTTCGTGTCGATCTTGTTATAATAAGGCGAGTTCTTGTCGGCATTCTGGGCAATGATCCAATCGATGGACTCTATCTGCTGCTCCGTTCTCGACATCGGACCACGATAGCCTTGTTCATCCATGGGGATAAAGCCTGTGGCCAGGACGATAAATCCGTGGCTGGCAATCTCGTTCAGGAACTTGTAGTGCTCCCAGGGCGAGTTGGTGCAGGCACCGTTACCCCATACCAGCACGGGCAGTTTCTGGTCTTTGCCAAAGACGGAGAGATCCTGCGGTACCAGGATGGTGTGCTCCTTCAGACTGGCATCTTCCTTCATGATGGCCTTGTAAGGACCGGTACCACCATCTTCTACGATACGTGATTTCTCTTCGGTTGTAAAACTCGTGCAGACCAAGCCAAACAGGGCCACTGCAACCATACTCATCAAAAACTTAGCTCGTTTCATGTTATACTTATTTAAATTAATACACAAATCTGTGGCAAAGATACAAAATATTTTTTATTTTTAGTACCTTTGTGCCCAAAATTATAAAGAATATAGATTATGTGGTCAACTTTACTTTCTGTTGTTCTAGTCATTAACGAACTGATGGCCTCAAATGTTGGCGAGGTGATGAGCCCAGCCATCAACTTCGACAGTTGGATAGAATTGTATAACCCCGGTGACCAGCCCGTCAATCTGGGCGGTATGTACCTAAGCTACGATACCAATAACCCGACCATGTGGAAAATGCCCAGCTACATGGGCTCTGTGCCTGCCGGGGGATTCAAGGTCATCTGGCTCGGTTCCAGCAATATCCTGAGAAATCAGGCACCTTTCAAGCTCGATTGCGACGGCGGAACTATTCTGCTGAGCGACCAGAACGGCGAGCTGATCGCCAAACAGAATTATCCCGAGGCGATGAGTCATACAGCCTACGCCCGCACAACCGATGGCGGCAATGAATGGGGATGGACGTCAACGCCCACTCCCGAAGCCACAAACGCCACCGCCGTTTTCGCCAGCAAACGATTAGACCCGCCTGTTGTCAATCTGGGCAGTCAGCTATTCAAAGGCTCACTGAGCATACAGGTGGAGATTCCTGAAGGCACCACTCTCAGGTTCACCACCGATGGCAGCGTGCCCACCACAGCGAGCCGCGCATCCACCAGAGGCACTTTCTCCATCAGCAACACGACCAACTATGTGTTTCGCCTCTTCCAAGATGGCTATCTGCCCAGTGCGCCTGTTACCCGCAGCTATATCAAGACCACTAATGAATACACCATCCCCATTATCAGCATCGTCGGTAACGAGAAATATTTCACAGACCCGAAGATCGGTATTGATTGCGATGGTGACGGCACCAACGGCAAGACCGGCAACGGACAGAATCAGAAGCGCAACTACAATTGCGACTGGGACCGTCCGGTGAACTTCAGCTACCTGAGCCCTGACGGGCAGATGCTATTCAATCAGGATGTCAACATCGCCGTTTCCGGTGGATGGACCAGGAGCATCGATCCCCGTTCGATGAAACTGAAGTCGAGCAAGATCTTCGACGGCCAGAACCGCTTCGACTATTCCTTCTTCCCCCAGAAACCCTATATCCGCAACAAACAACTGGTGATACGCAATGGCGGTAATGATATTTGGAACAACAATTCCCGCTTCAGGGATGCAGCCCTCGAAACCATTATCCAGCGTTCGGGCATCGATCTCGACTGTCAGTCGTATGTGCCCATCATCGAATATGTGAACGGTAAACTCCGCGGTGTGCTGAACTTGCGGGAGCCAAACAACGACAAATACGCCTATGCCAACTTCGGCTATGACGACGAGGAACTCGATGCCTTTGAGAACAAGGAATTCAAGAATGGCGACGACGAAGCCTACAAGCGTCTCGTCAGTCTGAGCGCAAACGTGAATGATGCCGGTGTCTACGATGAAATCAGGACGCTGCTCGATGTCGACGAGTTTGCCAATTACATGGCTGCTGAGCTCTATCTCGGCAACGACGACTGGCCAGATAATAATGTCAAAGGCTATCGCAGCCGGCTGGACGGCCGTTTCCGTTTTATATGCTTCGACCTTGACTATACCTTCAACGTCTGGGACCGCACCATCTCTTCATCGCTCAGCAAATATGGCCCCATCGGCAACGAACGTATCGAGATGGTAGCACTCTTCGTGAATCTGCTTAAGCACGACGGTTTCCGCAAGCAGTTCATCGACACCTTCTGTCTGATGGGAGGCAGCGTCTTTGAAGTGCAACGTGCCAACAGTATTGTCGACGAACTGCTAGCCAGGGTCAAGCCGATGACTGACCTGATGAGAACAGTTCCAAATAACATCGACAGGGGTCATCACACGGAGGAAGCAGCCAACGCCATCAAGAACCAGCTGAGCAACCGCCTGTCGAAGATGATTTCCGCGCTGCAACAGACCGGCGTCATGCAGCTCTCGGGTGTGAAGAAGCACAGCGTTCAGCTTGCAGCCGATAACGAATGTGCTAATCTCTACATCAACGGGCTCAAGGTACCCTACGCTTATTTCAACGGCCAGCTCTTCGCTCCCGTCACCATTGAAGCCAAAGCACCTGCCGGTTATACCTTCGCAGGCTGGAAAAAGAATACCACCGCCACCAACCAGATCGTGAAGCTCAACGACACATGGAAGTACTACGATAAAGGCGCTGCGCCCAACGACTGGACATCCTCGGGTTTCAACGACAACAGCTGGGCTTCAGGCCAGGCGCCACTGGGCTATTCCATGACAGGCGTGAAGACCACTGTCAGCTACGGCTCTGACAGCCAGCGGAAGAACCCCACCACCTATTTCCGCAAGACCATCAGCCTCAGCTCTGCTCCTACGCGCAGCGATGTGTTCCTGCTGAACTATCAGGTGGACGATGGTTTCGTGGTCTACATCAATGGCCAGGAGGCCGGACGTTACAATATGCCTAATGGTAATATCACCTTCAGCAGTTTCTCTTCCAGCTATGCTGAAAGTACGCCGCTGACAGGCACCCTCGAGATCTCGTCATCACTCTTCAAGAGCGGCAACAATGTCATCGCTGTTGAGATTCACAACAACAGCTATACCTCCAGCGACCAGTATTGGGCCGCAGAGCTCTTTACAACCATGGGAAGTGCATCTGAGGGTTTCGTGTCGACAGATCCTGTCTTTGAGCTTTCTTCGTCTGACAATGCCGTGTCATTGGTAGCCTGCTTCACCCCGCTCACCGATGCCGAACGCGCTGCACAGGGAATCACGCCCGTACGTATCAATGAGGTGAGCGCCTCCAACAGTATCTACGTCAATGAGGTCTTCAAGCGCAACGACTGGCTGGAGCTCTACAACACGACGGCCAATCCCATCGATGTGGAAGGCATGTACCTCACGGATAATCCCAAGAGTCCAAAGAAATACATGATCACCAAAGGCAGCACCGGGACCTCGACCATCATCCCAGCCTTCGGCTATCTCATCATCTGGTGCGACAAGTTGGAGACCGTCTCACAACTGCACGCCTCCTTCAAACTGGATAAAAACAGCGGTGATCTCTTGCTGACGGCTGCCGATGAGTCATGGAGCGACGAGTTCGTCTATACAAGTCATAATGGTGACGAGAGTGTAGGCCGCTATCCCGACGGTGCCGCCGATGTGTATGTGATGAACATCCCTACCATCGAGAAGCCCAACATCAAGACGAGCTATCTTGCTGTTGTCGAGCAACCTGTCTCTACGGCTATCCAGGGTGTCAGGACGTCATCCGTCAACAGTCAGCCGTCAGCCATCTACAACCTCTCCGGTCAGCGTGTTGACGAGAACTATCGCGGCATCGTCATCCGCAACGGCAAGAAAGTCCTCCAGCGATAGTTTCTTAAACCACAGATTTCACAGATTACACAGATTGCAGTAGCTAAAGCCACGATTATTTTGGATTTTCAGATTTATAATCTCTATAATCCAGAATCTGTGTAATCTGTGAAATCTGTGGTTTTATATTATAATTACTTGCCTGTTCTGACGGCGTTGAGGAAATTCACCATTTTCTGGAGATTCTCCTCAGAGTACATGCCCATGCCGTGTCCGCCCTCAGGAACGAAGGTAGCCTCGGTCTTCACGCCAGCGGCCACGAGTTTCTCGTAGAACATCTTACCCTGGCAGCAGGGAACCACATTGTCCTTCTCACCGTGGAAGATGATGATTGGCGGATTCTTCTTATTGACATAGTAGGTGGCACTCAGACTGCGATACTTGTCCGGCTCCTTGTCGAGCTTAGAATTGAGCAGCACATCCTCAGGACTGTTAGCACCCATGCTCATGCCAGGTCCGCAGTCCATCTTCGTGAGATCCACAGGACCCGACCAGTCGCAGGCAGCATTCACAACGCTGCTCTCTTTTGTATAATTGCCGAGCGAACCCTCGAGGTCAATGTCATAGGTTCCAACCTTCGTCTGCTTGATACCACTGGTGGTAGCAGCCGTCGAAGCCAGGTGACCACCGGAAGAGAAACCGCTGGTAGCTACAAATGAGGGATCGAACTTATACTTCTTTGCCTCACCACGTACGAAGCGGATGACGGCACGGATGTCGTGGATCTGAGCAGGCCACTTGGCATCGCCGCTACTGCGATGGTTCGGACAAACCACAGCATAGCCGGCATCGAGCAGGGCCTTCACGATCGTACCGAGGTCGGCAGCACCCTTACTGTTGTTGCTGAACCAGGCTGAGCCATAGATGTGGATCACCACGGGATAGCTGGCAGCCTCCTTCTTAGGCAGATAGATGTCACAGGTATGGAATGCCTGGTCGTCGCCTGCATAATTCACATCCTTCCATTCCTGGGAGGTCTCGAGTTTCACCTGTGGTCTCTGGAAACCGCCAAAGCCTCCGAAACCGCCCTGGGGCTGTGCAGAAGCAAAGGCTGCAAAGCCCATCAGGATTGCTGATAATAAAGTTTTCTTCATAAGTTTTTGATATTAGAAAATGTTGATATAAAAATAAGTTGATTATTTGAATGTCCACCAGTCGAGACGCACGTCGCCCGAAGCCTTGCTGAAGCAGAGGTAGAGGTCGTGTACGCCTGTCGCGCCCTTCACTTTGGCAGAAAACGACTTGTATTTCTCCACGGAACCCGTCGACTTGACATCGACCGAACCGATCACGTCGCCCGTCTTGCTGTCAAGGTGCAGGGTAATGGTACAGCCAGCCTGGGCAGCAGCGGCAGCCACGACAGCAAATTGCCTGGCACCCTTCTCACCAAAGTCCACACCGCGCAGACGGATATACTCACCGTCGTTGATATCAAAGATATACATATTCTTCTTACCCGTCGACTCCGGCATATCCTTCACCACACCCGTGTTCTCGATGCCCATCTTGGCACTTTTCAGACCGAAGCCCCAGGCCATCGTCTCAGCCTCCACACGCTTATAGGGATTCAGCCAGTGCAACTGCTTCATGGGCTCCAGATCCAGCCAATAAGGCGATGTCTGGATCGTTCCGTCGGCATTGTAGGTAATCTCCGTACCGTTCACGCTGCGGCGCTCATGGTGCTGGAAAGTCTCCAAATGCATCAGGTCGTAGTCCTGACCGAAGAGATACGAATGTCCCTTGAAATCGCAGATGCCGGGGTGATTGCCACGGTCGCGCTGCGTGGGCGCCATCAGGTAGTTCTGTTCCTTCCAAGGTCCAAGAGGTGAATTGCTCATGGCATAACCCAAGCCCTCAGGACAGCAGGTGGATGCGAAGCCCATGTAGTAATGGCCGCTGCGCTTGTAGAACCACGGGCCTTCCTGATAGTGCTGGATGGCCCAGGTTGCCTTCTCTCTGCCTGGCACCCTGAGGTTGATCTTGGCACCTTCCTCCTTCACAGGACGCATCACACCGTCCTTGGGATTGAGCACGTAGATGTCGCCCTTGGTAGAGATCATATCTTCGTTTAACTTGACGCAATAGGTCTGAGGATTGCCCCAGAACATATAGGCCTGCCCATCGTCGTCGACCCAGACGCTCGGGTCGATATCGTCCCAATGCTCCTTCTGCCACACCAGCGGCTGGCCAAGGGGATCCTTGAAGGGGCCGTAAGGCGAATCAGCCACCAGCACACCGATGCCATGACCATGCAGCGGGGCATAGAGGTAATACTTGCCGTTGCGCTCAACGGTCTGGATGGCCCAGGCACCGTTCTCACGACTGCGCCAGGAGAACTCCTTGAGCGAGGCACACGCCCCGTGCTCCGTCCAGTTCACCATATCGGTGGTCGACCACAGGAGCCAGTCGTACATGAAAAAACCGGCAGAGCTCTTCTCGTTTGGATCGGGGATGTCCTCAGGCGAGGCATCGTGCGACGTATATAAGAATAAAGTGTCGCCCACGACCATCGGTGATGGGTCGGCAGTATATTTCGTCTGGAACAACGGCATGTTCACCTGCTCCAGTCCACGCATCTCCCACCAGTCGAAGTTGAAAAGCTTCGGACCCTTGCGACCTGTGAAGACGAAGTAGAGGTCGGCTGTCTCTGGCAGCGCAATGCCGGAAAGGGTGCGGGTAGGCGCATCAATGTCCTTCAGGGTAGAATAGTCCAGGTCGAGGGTGATGGTCTGCCACTTCTCCCAGCCACCGGTACCAGGCACATTGACCTTACCAAGACATCTTCCGCGGACACTGTCGAGGCGTATCTCAATCTGTCCGCCACGCAGACCGCTGGCCACGCGCGCCTTGAACACACGCGGATATTTGTTGTCGAACGCCACGTTCTGCAGTTTGATATAGTCGCCGTTGTGGATATCCGTCACATAGACGCCCACCTCGTCGTTCTGTTCGGTCTTGATGCCCTTAGAGAACGCCATCGTCTCGGCCTCGACCTTGCGATAGGGACAGAACTTACCCACGGGCTTCACGCCTTCGTCGGTAGGCATGATCGTCGGGAAGCTGCCATCGGCATTATACTTGAATTCCTCGACGGCCACGCTACGTCCGAACCCACCGCCGTTGGGCAGTTTGCCCGTATGGTAGAAGAAATAGCTATGCCCCTTGTAATCCGCCACACCACAATGATTGGTGAATGACTTGGTATCGCAAAGGGGCATGATCTCGCCTGCGTAGGTCCAAGGTCCTAAGGGAGAGGGAGCCGTACTGTAAGAGATATGCTCAGGCACACCACCAGCAGCATAGAGCAACTGATAGGCTTTCGCGGGATCCACCTTGAACTTGGAACTGTCCACTTTTCTCAGCCAGGGGCCCTCGGTATAGTTATCCTTGTATTTCTTATCCTTCTCGCGCTTGTCCATCGAAGGGGCACCAAAGCCTTCCTCCGTCATGTCGATCATACCAAGCTCACCAGAATAAGAGATCATATCCTTATTAAGTTTCAGATAGTAAATCCTAGGGTTACCCCACATCAGCCACGCCTGACCATCATCGTCGATCATCACCGTGGGGTCGATATGGTCCCAGGAGCCGTTCTCGAACAGCGGTTTGCCGATGGCATCGCGGAAAGGTCCCGTGGGTGAATCAGAGACAGCCACACCGATGGCCATACCTCTGGAGAGACGGGAGTGCGCACATATATACCAATAGAACTTGCCGTCGCGCTCGATGGTCTGCGAGGCCCACGCACGGTCGTCAGCCCAGGAGAAGCTCTCTAAGGCAAGGGGGGAACCATGGTCCTGCCAGTTCACCATGTCCTGTGAGGAATAGACGCGCCACTCCTGCATCCAGAAGAAATCGGCATTATCCTCATCATGACCGGTATAGACATACATCGTCCCGTTGTGCACCATCGGAGCTGGGTCACTTGTAAACCAGGTTTGAACAAATGGATTCTGGGCCACTGCAGGCATCGCCACTACGACAGCTGCGCTAAGGATTACGTTCTTAAGTTTCATCTTACTTTAAATAATAAGTTAATCTGTTACTCTGTCTTAAATTGATTACTTTGTCTTTATACGGTTGCAAAATTACAAAAGATTCTGTAATCTCAGCTATCAGTTTTGTTTCTTTATCTTTTTTTATTGTATCATTCCGACAATTATTGAAGTTTTTTTATTAACTTTGCGC
>JAEEGK010014327.1_pt1 | contig 17732 bp, 15 predicted proteins | sample 8958771 | NCBI WGS metagenome assembly JAEEGK01 (sample SAMN16246547, study PRJNA631951) | gut metagenome | biome: gut microbiome; feature: rumen; material: SC-attached | host: Bos | place: Iran: Karaj | collected 2018-10
TCGATCATCCAGAACTCCGCCAAGTGACGCGGGGTGTTACTGTTCTCCGCACGGAAGGTCGGACCAAAGGTATAAATCTTACCGAGTGCCATCGCACCGAGCTCACCTTCGAGCTGACCGCTTACGGTCAAGGCTGCCTGCTTGCCGAAGAAATCATCGGAGTAGTCGATCTGACCGTTGTCATCGAACTTGAGGTTGTAGAGGTTTTTCGTCGTGACCTGGAACATCTGTCCTGCACCCTCGCAGTCGCTTGCAGTGATCAGCGGGGTATGGAAATAGAAGTATCCGTGCTCATGGAAATAGGTATGGATTGCCATGGCCATGTTATGACGAATACGGAAGACCGCACCGAAGGTGTTGGTACGCGGACGCAGATGCGCGATCGTGCGCAGGAACTCCATCGACAGACCTTTCTTCTGCAGCGGATATTTCTCCGGATCGGCGGTGCCGTACACCTCTAAATCGGTCAGTTGGATCTCCACGGCCTGGCCTGCTCCCTGACTCTCTACCAATACACCCGTCGCCGAGATACACGAACCGGTCGTAACGGGTTTGAGACGCTCCTCATCGAATTTCTCCAAGTCTACGACGATCTGGATGTTTTTGATGGTCGAACCGTCGTTGAGGGCAATAAACGATACCTGTTTATTACCTCGACGGCTACGCACCCAGCCGCGGACGTTGATCGTGGCACCGAAATCGGTGCGCTTCAATGCGTCTATGATTACTGTTCTTTGCATATATAAATAATTTCAAATATCAAATTTCAATTAAAATTGCGGAGCAATATTCTCACCCATCGAGTTCATGCTCGATTGGAAGGTCATACTGTTGCTGTCATCAGCCATCGGCATAACGCTGTTCTGCTCATCCGGATCAACGGCCTCGTCCTCGTTCTGGAACTTGGCATACTTGCCTCGGAAGCGGAGCCAGATGCTGTCGGTGGCACCATTACGGTGCTTGGCCACGATGATCTGTGCCAACCCGCGCAGGTCCTTACCGGTCTTGTCATCGCTATAGAGGTGGTAATACTCCGGTCGGTGGATGAAACAAACCATATCGGCATCCTGCTCGATGGCACCGGACTCACGCAAGTCGCTTAACTGCGGGGTCTTGCCTTCTACGCCCTGACGCGCTTCCACACCACGGTTGAGCTGTGAGAGCGCGATGATGGGGATGTCCAACTCTTTGGCAAGTCCCTTCAGACCACGCGAGATGATGGAAACCTCTTGCTCACGGCTACCGAAGGACGAACCCTGTGCGTTCATGAGCTGCAGGTAGTCGATGATGATGATCTTCACTCCGTGCTCGCGCACGAGCTTGCGCGCTTTGGACCGTAACTCAAAGATCGAGAGGGAAGGGGTGTCGTCCAGATAGAGCGGTTTGCCCTTCATGATGTTGATCTTCGTATTCAGACGTTTGGCGTCCTCTTTGCTCATCTTACCGGTCTTGATCTTGTCGCCTTCGAGCTCGCACACGTTCATGATCAAACGGTTGACGAGCTGTACATTACTCATCTCGAGCGAGAAGATAGCCGTCGGTATCTCGCGATCCACCGCCATGTGTTTGGCCATGGAGAGCACGAAAGCCGTCTTACCCATCGCGGGGCGTGCGGCAATGATAACCAGATCCGGTGTCTGCCATCCCGATGTGATCTTATCCAGCGCATGGAAACCGGACGGGATACCGCTTATCGAACCGGTGTTCTTCGCCGCTTTCTCCATTCGTTTGAAGGCCTCTTCGATGACGGGATCGATCTGTGTCACATCGCGTTTCTGACTGCGTTGGGTGATCTCGAAGATACCGGCTTCTGCCGTTTGCATCAACTCGTCCACATCCTGCGTCTCGTCGTAGCCCATCTCTTCGATCTGTGCCGCCAGCGCAATGACATCGCGCGCGGTGGCTTTCTTGGAGACGATCTCCGCATGATAACGCAAGTGCGCGGTGGAGGAGACACGACGTGTCAATTCCGCCAGATAGACCACACCACCGGCTTTCTCCAACGTGCCTTGACTCTTGAGTTTCTCACCCACGGTCATCAGGTCGATAGGTTGGTCTTTGGCTGCCAACTCGCGGATAGCCTCATAAACCACGCGGTTCTGGTCCTTATAGAATACCTCCGGACGTAGCAAGTCCGCTACCGTTCCGTAGGCCTCTTTCTCAAGCATCAACGCGCCCAAAACAGAGTCTTCCAACTCCTGAGCCTGAGGGGGTAACTTACCGGCCTCGTTGGCGCCGACCTTGATGATCGTCGTCTGCTGGGGGCGTTTGTTGTTTTTACTTGTTCCTGCCATATGCAGTTAATAAATTATGCGCAGCAATAAAACTGCTTATCTCGTTATTGAGCACCTGTCTTTCTGCCACTTCTATCTGGTGCTCCATCTGTTCGTTCTTATAGAATCCGTCCAATAACGACTGGTTGATTGTCTCGTACATCCAGAACTTAGCCTGCTCCGTACGATGGGCGTCGAAATAGCCGTTCTGCTTGGTGAACGCGATGTAGTCTTCTATGTTCTTCCACACATCCATCACACCGGAATGGTCGATGGACGAGCAGCAGATGGCTTCCGGAGTCCAACCGCTTTCCGAGGGCGGGAAGAGCATGAGTGCGTTCTTGAAGCTCACGCGCGCGGCGTGTGCGCGTTCTATATTATTTCCGTCGCATTTATTGATGGCTATACCGTCCGCCATCTCCATGATACCGCGCTTGATACCTTGTAACTCGTCTCCTGTTCCCGTCACTTGCAGCAGCAGGAAATAATCGACCATCGAGTGTGCCGCCGTCTCCGATTGCCCCACACCGACTGTCTCCAGGAGTATCGTATCGAAGCCCGCTGCTTCGCAGAGCACGATCGTTTCACGTGTCTTACGTGCCACGCCGCCTAACGAACCCGCACTCGGGCTGGGGCGGATGAACGCGTTGGACTTGACGGATAGTTCGTTCATTCGGGTCTTGTCTCCCAAGATCGAACCTTTGCTTCGTTCGCTGGATGGGTCGATGGCCAGCACGGCCAGTTTCTTACCGGCGTCGCATAACTCACTTCCCAAGGCCTCGATGAACGTTGATTTGCCGGCTCCCGGTACACCCGTGATACCCACGCGTATGGAGTTACCGGCATAAGGTAGGCAGAGCTCTATCACTTTCTGCGCAATCGCTTGGTCCGCCGGCAGATTGCTCTCCACCAGCGTCACAGCCTGACTGAGAATCGTCATATCTCCACGGCGAATGCCCTCGAAATACGCTTCGGGGCTTAGCACCGTTTTCCTACGGCGAAACGTAGCATAGGGATTGACGGAAGGCAGGTTTTCTACTCCTGCATTCACCGTCAAACCTTTGTACTCTGCGCTATTTTCCGGATGATCTATCATTCAACAACGAAGTTGAGCTTTACTTTCTTGATCGGATTGATATAGTCGTTGGTGATCACCACTACCTCGCGGCTGTATGCACCCGGTTTCATGCCGAGCGTACGGATCTCTACCGTTACATTGCCTTTCTTACCGGACTTAACGGCTTTCGGCGCTTTGCATACCAGCGCTTTGTCGGCCGCATACACGCGGCGAACCTCCAGCGGGTTCACGCCGATGTTCTTGATCGGGAAGTTGAACTTAACCGTCTTACCAGAAGCGATCTTACCTGCGTTCTGCTCGACTGCCGTCTCGATGATCGGAGCCTGTTGTTTTTGCTCGACTGTCAGTTGGCTGAAGTCTTCCTCGATATTGGCCTTGATGGTCAGTTTGTAGGTCTCGCTGATCTCTCTCTTGCCGTCCACTACTACGTAAGCATATACCTCTACCGGACCGTAGAGCTTGGTAGTTTTGCTGTCCAGCACGAACACAAACTTACCGATCTCATTCGCTTTCGGATCTGCCAAGGTCACTTGGTTGATCACATAAGCATCTGCCGCGTTGGTAGCCAACTCTACGTGGTGATTAGCCTGCGTAAGGTTCGCATACTCCAACTCGCCGTTCATACTTGCGCCTTTTTTGATCGTACCCAAATCCAGCACTTTGGTTTTCATACTCAGATCACCTACGGCTACCGTGTATTTGTTTACAGGTTTAGCGCTCTTCGGGATCACCTCACCTTTGATGAACACTTTCTTCGTCGGCTCGCTGGCGTTCGAAGTGATGGTGACGGTTTTCTGGAAACGCCCCGGACGTCCGTTCGGGTTATACGTCACGGTGATACTACCGGTCTGACCCGGCTCTACCGGCTCTTTGGTCCAAGTAGGAGTCGTACAACCGCAACTGGCGCGTACGTTACTCAGTACCAACGGAGCCATTCCTTCGTTCTTAAACTCAAACACTACCGACACGCGACCATCTGCCTCATTGATCTTACCGAAGTCATGCTCGGTCTTTACAAACGTGATTACAGGATCTTGTGCCATCATGGCTACTGCTACAAGAGCCATGCAGAGAGTACTCAAAATCTTTTTCATATTTTTAAACTTTAAACTTTAAACTTAATTATCCGTTATTACTCGTTTCACTTCTTTGATATCATCGATTTTACGAATTGCCTTCAACAGGTCTTCCAACTCAGCCCGGTCGTACACATAAAGCTCCATCGTGCCTTTGAAGATACCGTCTTCGCTGGAGACGTTGATGGCGCGCATGTTGATGTGGAATTCCGTCGTGATGGCTTGCAGCACTTGGATGAACACACCGAACTTGTCTATTCCCTTGAGTTCGATCGTCTCTACGAACGACTGCACGCGGTGGGTGTTCCAGGTGGCCGAATAGAGGCGTTTGCCGTAACTTGTCTTGAGCAAGGCCGCCTCCGGACAATCCACTTTGTGGATGTACATCTGTCCTTTCTCGTCTTTGTATCCCAGCACTTCATCTCCGGGGATCGGATGGCAACAACTGCTCAGCAAATACTCTGTCCCTAAGTTCTCATCCGTCAGTATGATGGCATGTGCTTCTTTCTTTTTCTCCTTCGGCGCTTCCTCTTTCTTCTCTTGACTCTCGATCGGCTTGACCACACTTGGTTTATCGTTGCCCAAGAACGGTATATACGACTTCCAACCGCGTTTGGGGAATACGATATCATGGATATTATCCAACCGTATAGCGCCTTGTCCCACCTGTAGATACAGCTCCGCAGGCTGTGTCATGCCATAGTACGTCAATAACCGTGCCAAAGCATCTTCGGGGTTTGCGGCCAGGTCCTTGTCCATACTGATTGCATCGCCTACCAACCGTTCGCCGTGCTTGGTGTATTTGCGCTCCTCGCGCATGAAATACTGGTTGAGTCCCTTCTTCGCTTTGGCGGTTGTTACGATTCTCAACCATTCTTTCTGAGGATGCTGGCTGTTGGACGTGAGCACTTCCACCTGATCGCCGCCTTTTAACTGGTAGGACAGCGGCACGAGACTGTGGTTGACCTTGGCACCGATACAATGTTCGCCGAGTTCGGAGTGGAGCAGGAAAGCAAAATCCAAAGCAGTCGAACCCTGCGGCATGGTCTTGATCTCTCCTTTCGGCGTGAAGACAAACACCTCTTGCGCGAACAAGTTGAGTTTGAACGTCCCCAAGAACTCCATGGCATCCTTATCGGGATGCGCCAGGATCTCTTTGATATCCTCGATCCACTTATCCAACTCGCTGTCGTCCGACTCACCGGTCTTGTATTTCCAATGCGCCGCATAACCGTGCTCTGCGATCTCGTGCATTCGGTCGGTACGGATCTGCACTTCGATCCACTCGCCGTTCTTTCCCATTACCGTGACATGCAAGGCCTCGTAACCGTTTGCTTTCGGCGTCGAGATCCAATCGCGGATACGCTCCGGATGAGGACGGTAGATCTCCGTGATCGCCGAGTAGATCATCCAGCATTGGTCTTTCTCGCTCATCGTCTCGTGCGGCGTGAAGATGATACGCACCGCCATGATGTCGTACACATCCTCGAAGGCGCATTGCTTGCTCATCATCTTCTTCCAGATCGAATAAACCGACTTGATACGCGCCTTGAGGGTGAAGGTATAACCCATACTCTCCAAGCGCTCACGGATAGGCTGGGCAAATACCTCGTAGCTCTCCAACTTGGTTGCCTTGATGGCTTCCAGTTTGTCGTGAATATCCTGCCAGGTCTCTGGATGCTGGTATTTGAAACTCAGATCCTCCAACTCTGTCTTAATCGGGAACAAACCCAGACGGTGGGCCAACGGAGCGTATATATACTGCGTCTCACCGGCAATCTTGTACTGTTTGTCCTTGCGTTGCGAACCCAAGGTCCGCATATTGTGCAACCGGTCGGCAATCTTAATGAGCACCACGCGGATATCATCGCTGATGGTCAGTAGCAACTTACGGAAGTTCTCCGCTTGCTCACTGGCCTGCTCACCGAACACACCACCGCTGATCTTCGTCAGACCACTCACGATCTGTGCAATCTTATCACCGAACAAACCCGCTATATCCTGCTCCGTGTAATCCGTGTCTTCCACCACATCATGCAGCAGCGCCGAACAGATACTTGTGCTACCCAAACCGATCTCCCGCACACAGATACGCGCGACAGCAAGCGGGTGCATAATATAAGGCTCGCCGCTCAAGCGACGTACACCGTAATGCGCCTTGTGCGCGAAGTTGAAGGCATGTGTGATCAACTCCACTTTCTGTCGGTGCGGAGTGTGCGCATAGTCGTCCAACAACGCCTCAAACTCGCGTTGGATCATCAACTCTTCTTCCGGTGTAAACTCACTTTTTTGCATACATGTGCCCAAATTACCGCGCAAAGGTACGAAATTATTTTCATATACGCAAGCCCGCGCGCATAAAAATCGAAAAAAAATGTACTTTTGGCATAAAAATTGCTAAATAGACGCGAGGGAATTGCCTATTTGAAATAAAAATTGTAATTTTGCAAACGATTAAATTGGCTTAGTATGCGGAAAATCCTATATATGCTCCTCGTGGTTTGGATGGCGCTGCCTTTGGCAGCCCAGAAACCCTATACGGTCGTGCTCGATGCCGGGCATGGCGGTAAAGACCCGGGGGCTGTAGGTAAGTTCTCTCAGGAGAAAGACCTAAACCTCGCGCTGGTGCTGAAGGTGGGCGAACTCATCGGTGAACAGTATCCGGACGTGAATGTCGTGTATACCCGCAATACGGATGTCTTCATTCCGCTCCAGACGCGCGCGGACATTGCGAACAAGAACAACGCCGATCTATTCATTTCCATCCATGCCAACGCTTCGGAGAACAAGGCTTCCAAGGGCGTGGAGACCTTTATTCTCGGAACGGAGAAAATGGAGAAGAATCTCGATGTGGCGATGCGAGAGAACGCCGTGATGAAACTGGAGGCGGACTACAAAACGACCTATCAGGGATTTGATCCCAACTCGATCGACTCGTACATTATGTTCGAGCTGATGCAAAACAGTTTCATGGATCAGTCGCTTCAGTTTGCCGAGCAGGTGCAGAAACGCTTCGTCGGACATCTCAACCGCTCCGATCGCGGTGTACAGCAGGCCTCTTTCTGGGTGCTCCTCAAGACAGCTTGCCCTTCCATCCTCTTTGAAATGGGTTTTATCTCCAATCCCGAGGAAGAGCGCTTTCTGAACGAGAAAGCCTCCGTGGCGCAGATGGCGAATGCACTCGTCAATGCCTTCGGCGCGTATACGCATAAGCAAGCCGTGCGCAAGGAAACACTTGCCATCGATACTACCGCACAACCTGTTCCGGCGGCACAACCTGTTTCGGCGGCACTACCTGTCGATACGACAAAACACGGTAACGACACGCTAACGACACGGAATCGGGATGAAGTTAAAAGCACCCCTACAACATATTATGCACTGCAGATCTGTGCGTCCCGTACGCCGCTCGATCCGTCTGATCCCAAACTCAAAGGCGTTCCGTGCGAATACCGTCAGGTCGGCGATTGGTACAAATACTACGCCATCATCGATACGGACCGCAACAAAGTGGTGGAGAAACAGCAGGAGATCAAGAAAATCTTCCCCGACTGCTGGATCACTAAATTTGAAAAATAACAACTGATAAAACCATTCATAATGAAATACGCACGAGAAATAAAAGTTGGCATTCTGGCCGCCGTTTGTCTTTTCCTCCTCTTCTTCGGATTTAACTTCCTTAAAGGCAAGAATATCTTCTCGCCCACGAACAGCTACCACGGAACGTTCTATAACCTCCATAACCTCGAGGAACAAGCCGCTGTCTATATCCGTGGACACAAAGTCGGACAGGTAGATGCTATCGAATACGATTTCACCCGTGATAGCGCCTTCACCATCGATATCTCCATCAATAAGGATATCGCCCTTCCGGAAGGTACGCAGATGGCACTCGTTTCGGACGGATTGCTCGGCGGTATGGCGATCGAACTCCGGTTCCCCGACCAATCAACAATCACCAATGACCAATTACCCATGATTGCTCACGGTTCCTTCCTGCCGACTACCTATGTTCCCGGACTCGTAGAATCCCTGCAGACCGAGCTGATTGCGCATGTGGACGGAGCTATTCAGGATGTGGATAAAGCCGTGGTGAACATCGATTCGCTCGTTGCCGAGATTCGTACTCAAGTGGAAGGCGATCATATCAAACATTCGCTCAGGAACGTCGATCGTATATCCGGCGATCTCACGTCTGTCTCGGCCGACCTCAAATCGATGATGAACAACCAAGTGCCGCGTATCATCAACAATGCCGATACGGCGATCGCGAACCTCAACACGGTAGTGGCGGATGTCAAAGCCGCAGATATAGGTGCTACGATCGCTCGCGTAGACACGGCTGTGGATAATGTGAACGCCGTGGTAGAGCGTGTAAAATCGCCGATTTTGCAGCATATAGATGAAACGATCGTTTCCGCCGATTCGTTGCTCCGAGACCTCAAAGCGCACCCCAAACGCTACGTGCATTTCTCGATTTTCGGACGGAAAGACAAATAAGCGAAAAATCCATAATTTTGTGTTGAAATTTTCTGCGGAACAGCCGTTCCACAATTTGTAGATTTTCTAAATTGAAATAATTTTCAACAATCTGTTGCATACTGAAAAATCAGTCAATTGTGAATTTTTTCAACAAAAAATAATTTTTCTCTTGCACAGTTCAAAACTCCCGTAAATAGGGGCATTTAAACAGGCGAAAAGGCGTAAAGTACTGAAATTTAGCATATTTATGCGTAATTGTCGAAAAAACAGGCAATTACGCATTTTTAATTTTTGTCAACTCAATTGACGATTTGCTCATGTCGAAAAAAAGCAGTACCTTTGCACTCGCTTTTGATCGAAGGTACCCCCCCCTACCTGAGAAAAAAATCGACTTAATCGCTTTCGAAAAATCGAGGGTATAAAATCGCATTAAAATGAACACGGAATTGCAACAAAAATGGGCTCAGTGTCAGACCATCCTGGCGGACAATCTGACGAGCAGTGCGTACCAGACTTGGTTCGCGCCCATTATCCCGTTGCAGTTCGAGAACGGCGTACTGGTTCTCCAGGTAAAATCGCAGTTTGTGGCGGAATATATAGAAGAGAATTATATTCAACTCCTCTCCGCTACGATCATACGCGTGTTCGGGCAAGGTACCCATTTGGAATACCGTGTGCTGATTGACGCTACATCCGGAGCAACGACCATGTTGCCTTCTGCGGGCGCGCCGGCGCACGCTAATCCTATTAATAATGCGCCTAAGCAACCGGACCATTTCGATTCCCAGCTGAACACGTTCTATACTTTCGACTCGTTTGTGGCCGGAGAACCCAATAAACTGGCACGAACGGCCGGTATGGCGATTGCCAAGCAACCCGGTTATACCGCTTTCAACCCGCTCTTTGTGTACGGAGGAAGCGGAGTAGGGAAGACCCACTTGGTGAACGCTATCGGTAATCAGGTGCAGGCACTCAACCCCCACGCTCGCGTGCTGTATGTCAGCGCCAATACCTTCAAACTGCAGTATCAGGATGCTGCGAAGACCAACCGTATCCCGGATTTCCTCAATTTCTATCAATCGGTGGACGTACTGATCGTCGATGACATACAGTACTTCGCTGGACTCAAGGGAACGCAGGATACCTTCTTCCACATCTTCAACTATCTGCAGCAGAGTCGAAAGCAACTCATTCTTACCTCGGATCGTCCGCCGATTGAGCTCAAAGAAATCGAGGAGCGACTCCTCACCCGCTTCAAATGGGGACTTTCTGCGGAGATCAAGCACCCGGACTATCCGTTGCGTAAGAATATCCTGCTCTCCAAGATGCGTCGCGACGGTATCACGCTTACGGACGATGTGGTGGATTTCATCGTGTCCAACGTACGCAACTCCGTGCGTGACCTCGAGGGCATCTTAGCATCGCTCCTGGCGCACTCTACGCTTACCGACCGCGAGATCGATGTCAAACTGGCAGAACAAGTGGTCAGTCATATCGTAGCGATCCAACCGCGCAGAATCACCGCCGGCGATGTGTTAGGAGCGGTGGCGGAACATTACAGCGTACCGGAGAAAGCTATTCTATCGGCCAACCGTTCGCGCGAAGTGACAGCCGCCCGCCATCTGGCTATCTATCTGACCAAGGAACTGACGGACAACTCCCTCACCGAGATAGGCTTTAAAATGGGCAAACGTTCGCACGCTACTATCTTGCACTCGATCGCCCTCGTGCGTGAGAAACTGGAGTTTGATCCTGTCCTGCGTCAGACGATCTCTCAAATTGAATCGCAGCTGCGTTATTAATAATAAAGTGAATTATTAAAAAAAATGGCACCCAAGCGGGTGCCGTTTTTCTTATTACATCATTCCTCCCATACCTCCTGCAGGCATGGCGGGAGCGGCTTTCTCTTCCGGTTCATCCACGATCACGCATTCGGTGGTAAGGAACATGCCGGCTACGGAAGCGGCGTTCTCCAGTGCTACACGCGTTACCTTGGCGGGATCAACTACACCGGCCTCGAACAGGCTCTCGTAAACATCCGTACGGGCGTTGTAACCGAAGTCAGCCTTGCCGCCACGCACTTTATCTACTACGACAGCACCTTCCTTGCCGGCGTTGCTGACGATCTGGCGAAGCGGCTCCTCAATCGCACGGCGTACAATCTCAATACCGGTCTGCTCGTCTTCATTAGCGCCCTTCAGGCCGTCCAAGGCTGCTTGTGCACGGATATACATCACGCCGCCACCCGGAACGACACCTTCCTCGATCGCTGCACGCGTAGCGCTCAATGCGTCGTCCACACGGTCTTTCTTCTCTTTCATCTCGACCTCAGATGCTGCACCTACGTTCAGTTGCGCTACACCGCCGGCGAGTTTAGCCAGGCGTTCTTGCAGTTTCTCTTTATCGTACGTCGATTTGGTAGCAGCAATCTGTGCTTTGATCTGTTGAGCGCGGGCATCGATAGCCTCTTTGGCTCCGGCACCGTTGACGATGGTTGTGTTATCTTTGCTGACCGTGATGGTCTCGGCTGTACCAAGCATCTCAATCGTGGCTTGATCGAGTTTGATGCCTTTCTCCTCGCTGATGACGGTTCCACCGGTCAGGATAGCGATATCCTCCAGCATTTCTTTTCTGCGATCGCCGAAGCCCGGAGCTTTCACAGCACAGATTTTCAGTTGTGCACGCAGACGGTTTACAACGAGTGCCGTCAAAGCCTCGCTATCGACATCTTCGGCGATGATCAGCAGCGGACGTCCGCTCTGGACAGCCGGTTCGAGCACAGGCAGTAACTCTTTGAGGTTGCTTATTTTCTTGTCGTAGATCAAAATATACGGCTTGTCCATTTCGACGAGCATTTCTTCGGTGTTCGTTACGAAATACGGGCTGATATAACCGCGATCGAACTGCATACCTTGTACCACGTCGATCGTCGTGTCCATACCCTTGGCCTCGCCAATGGTGATCACGCCATCCTTGCTGACCTTGCGCATCGCGTCGGCAATCAGTTTACCGATCTCGGCATCGTTATTAGCCGAAACGGTGGCTACCTGCTCGATCTTGTCGAAGTCATTTCCGACTACGACGGCGTTCTTCTTGATCTCTGCAACTACAGCTGCAACTGCTTTGTCAATACCGCGTTTGAGATCGAGTGGGTTAGCACCGGCGGTAACGTTCTTCAGACCTACGCCCACGATTGCTTGCGCCAATACCGTAGCAGTTGTCGTACCGTCGCCGGCTTGGTCTCCGGTCTTAGAAGCTACTTCCTTCACTAGTTGAGCACCTACGTTCTCAGCGGCGTCTTTTAACTGAATCTCTTTGGCTACCGTCACACCATCTTTTGTGATATGCGGTGCACCATACTTAGCGTCAATAACTACATTACGACCTTTCGGACCCAACGTGACCTTAACGGCATCTGCCAACTGGTCCACACCACGCTTCAGCGCCTCTCGCGCCTCCGTATTATAGGTAATATTCTTTGCCATATTATTTGATAATTGCTAAAACATCCGATTGTCTCATGATCAGGAACTTCTCGCCATCGAGTTCCAGTTCCGTACCGGCATACTTGCCGTACAACACCTGATCTCCGGCTTTGAGCACCATCTCTTCATCTTTGGTTCCGTTACCAACTGCCAGCACTTCGCCACGCAGCGGTTTCTCTTTTGCGCTGTCCGGAATGATGATTCCGCCAACAGTCTTTTCTTCTGCAGCTGCTGCCTTAATCAGCACGCGATCTGCTAAAGGTTGAATCTTGTTCATAGTATATCTGTTTTAAATATGTTGCTGTCATTTTAATGACAATTCCCGTGCCAATGTCCTAAATCATGCCAAATTGGCAGATTTGCGTGCAAAGATACAACTTTTTTTGCATATGTCAAAAAAAAGCAGTAATTTTGTCGCGGTTTTGGAAGAAAAGCAACACATAGGGCAGTTATTCGATCGTATCGCATCGACGTACGACGGGCTTAATCACGGGCTGTCGCTCAATATCGATCGTCGTTGGCGCCGTAAGACGGTAGCGCTGATGGCACCTGCCAAGCATGTGCTCGATGTCGCCATCGGTACTGCCGATCTCACGATTGAGATGCTCCGCCAAGGCAAAGTCGAACAAGTGACCGGCATCGATCTCTCCGATCAGATGATGGCAATCGGGCAGGGTAAGGTAGAACGAATGAAAGACTTAGCGAATGAACGGGTCCAATTTGTGCATGCCAATGCACAAGCTATGCCCTTTGAGGACGCCTCTTTCGATGGCGTGACTTGTGCGTTCGGTTGTCGTAATTTCAGCAATCTCGACGAAGGTCTGCGTGAGATGTACCGCGTGCTCAAGCCCGGCGGACAGGTGACTATCCTCGAGTTCAGTTATCCGACACACCGATACATCCGCGTGCTCTATGATTTCTATTTCACGCACGTGCTGCCGACTATTGGTCGCATCGTCAGCCGCGATAAGACGGCATATACCTACCTCAACAAGAGCGTCAAGTCCTTCTGTTGGGGCGAGGCATTCGCCCAACAGCTCCATGACGCAGGGTTTAGAGAGGAGAGATTTAAAACCCTCACCTTCGGAATAGCAACTATTTATACCGCAATAAAATGATCAAGCACATTATCTTATGGCGTCTTCGCTCGGAGTTGAGCGAGACCGAGAAACGCGAGAAAGCACTCGCTATCAAACAAGGACTCGAATCCCTCAAAGGCCAGGTACCCGGTCTGATCGATATCCACGTGCAGATTGACGGTCGTCTCGAGACTTCCAATGCCGACATTATGTTGGACTCTACGCTCGATTCGTTCGAGTCGCTCAAGGGCTATGCCGTTCATCCTGCTCATCTGGCGGTGGCCAACGGCGTTGTTCGCCCCAATACGGAGTTACGTACCTGCTTAGATTACGAAGTATGAAAAAACTCCTTACCTGCTGCCTGCTTATTCTCTCGCTCTGCGCTTTCTCACGACCGCAGACGCGTGTGGTCGTTGTAGATACCGTCTGCGAGACCTCGATAGCCCACTTCCTGCCGGTCATCGACCATTTCTGCTATCAGTTCCAGGCATGCCCGGACTCCCTCTTCGAGTGGGCGTACAAGAACCTCGGTCAACCCGGGGTGGAGGAGAGCAAAGGCAAAACGAAGGACAGCAAGGATGTCATCCAACTCGACTACAAAGACCGTATCTATGATCCTAAGTCCAAGATAGGTGATGTGTCGATCGATATCTATGTGCTGGGCGTACGGTGGTGGAAAGACCAGCATCTCGGCACCAAATATACTCTCACGCGCCCGGCGGGTGCCAAGTATCCGCTGACAGCTCATCTGAAGGCTACTTACAGCGGTTCGCTGCTCGAGGGAGGAGACATCATCTTCTGCCTCGAACCAATCTCGCCTACGCGTACGCGCGTTCATTATGAATTTAGTATATCCTTTGGACGCGTGCTCTCTACGTTTATCTCCGATAAAATATGGCGAAACGCCATCGAGTGGCGTTTCGAGACGATTCTGGACAATATCATTGAATACACCGAAACAGGTACTGTCCAAAAGCGGGAAGTCGGACCGAAGAAATAATTATCTTCTCTTTCTGTTCGGCTTGATACCTGCGTAGTTGTTGCTGATGCGGCAGTGCTCGCAGTTACGCCATTGATACGTCACGCTGATACCTACTTGGAACCAACCGTCGTTCCAGTGGATATGCTCCTTGCCGTAACGGTCTGTCCATTTGCCGAAACTGTTACCTAGGGCTACTCCCTCGCTGTTCTGCGATTCTGCCAACGGCCAAGCATCCAAGTTCATGTAGTGCGTATCGATCAAACCTTCGGAAACCATGATCTCTGCGCTCATGATCCACGATTCGGTCAGACGCCAACTGTAGCCTAAACCTAACTGTACCATCGGCAAGATACCGAACGTACTGCCCTGCAGTTTGTCGCGCACTTTATTATTGCCTACATTCTTGTAGTAGTAGAACTCGTAATTGGTGATGATACTACCGGCAACGGCCAAACCGCCGTACAGATAGAAACCAGCGTTCGAGAACGGGTAGTATTGAACGCCTACTGCAGGCTGGATCAAGATTGAATTGAATTTACGGTAGTCATCGCGCGGCTCAGCAAGATTGTCGAACTTAACCTTGTTATTGCCGTTCAGCGTTCCGCCCATGATACCGAATTTCATATTGACATGATTGCCTACCGGAAGACTGTAGTTGAAAAACAAACTACCGCCGTAACTGACATTGTCTTTGTTGAATCCACCTGTTAAAGCCACACCCTCATTATCCACATCGCCGAAATAGTACATCGCGTTCACGCCTATCGTCACGCCGTGCGAAACAAAATAGTTTTTCGTAGTGTACAGACCGGTCGACGAACTTGCCTTGCTGCTCCATACAACCCGCTGATGCCCGGACTTAGCCGCGGCGACAGAAGGAAGCGCTAAGAACGCTATGACGCACAATAGGATGAATTGTGAACGAATATTCATGTGTGTTTATTCTGTCAGTTTTAAGGATTCGTACAAAATCGACTGCAAATTTACAACAATTTTCTGATATACGCAAATATATTTTGATTTTTTTTGAAAAAAAATAAAAACGACCCGTGAAGGTCGTTTCAGTAGTGCTACCCGGACTCGAACCGGGGTTTACGGCGTGAGAGGCCGTTGTCCTAGGCCACTAGACGATAGCACCCGGAAGTGTCCCCGTTAATCGGGGAAACTGGCTTCCGCCGGAAGGGGCTATGTGCATCCCTCGAGCGGAAATCGGGTGCAAAAGTACTGCTTTTTTTCGACATGACCAAATTTTTTTGCAAAAAAATGCATTTTTACCCTCATTTTTTTTTGTTTTGGCATCAAATTATCCTTTCTGAGTGAAAAAAAACGCGAAAAGAACGGTATATGCTTGCAAATTTGAAAAATTTGTAGTAATTTTGCACCCGCAATTAAATTAGGAGTACTATGTTTGATAATTTATCAGAGCGATTAGAACGAAGTTTTAAGATTTTGAAGGGTGAGGGTCGTATCACCGAGATCAATATCGCGGAGACCGTGAAGGATATCCGCAAAGCCTTGCTGGAGGCGGATGTTAACTACAAGACGGCCAAGCAGTTCACCGACCAAGTGAAGGAGAAAGCGCTCGGTCAGAACGTGATGACGAGTGTGCGTCCTGGTCAGTTGATGGTTAAGATCACGCACGATGAGTTGGCGGCCTTAATGGGCGGTGAAGCGCAGGAGATTAACCTAAAAGGCAATCCGGCTGTTATCCTGATGGCAGGTTTGCAGGGTAGCGGTAAGACGACTTTCGCTTCCAAACTCGCCAATTATCTCCAAACGAAGAAGAACAAGAAAGTGATGCTCGTGGCCTGCGACGTCTACCGCCCTGCCGCTATCGAGCAGTTACGTGTACTCGGTGAGCAGATCAACGCGAAGGTCTATACAGGTGAGAACGAGTCGAACCCCGTCAAGAAAGCCCAAGACGCGATCGCGGAAGCGAAGAAATACGGTTATGATGTCGTGATTGTCGATACCGCCGGTCGTTTGGCCGTCGATGAGCAGATGATGCAGGAGATAGCGGCGATCAAACATGCTATCGAACCGAGCGAGACCTTGTTCGTTGTCGATGCCATGACCGGTCAGGATGCTGTGAACACCGCCAAGGAGTTCAATGACCGTCTGGATTTTGATGGTGTGGTACTGACGAAGCTCGACGGTGACGCCCGCGGCGGTGCAGCGCTCTCGATACGTTCGGTTGTCAACAAACCGATCAAGTTCATCGGTACGGGTGAGAAGATGGAAGCACTCGATGTGTTCCATCCAGCGCGTATGGCGGACCGTATCCTTGGTATGGGTGACGTGGTGAGCCTCGTTGAGCGCGCACAGGAGCAGTATGATGAAGAGGAGGCACGCCGGATCTCGAAGAAGATCGCCAAGAACCAATTCGATTTCAATGACTTCCTCGGCCAGCTCAACCAGATCAAGAAAATGGGTTCGATGAAGGAACTCATGGGTATGATCCCGGGTATGGACAAAGCGTTGAAGGGCGTGGAGGTGAGCGATGATGCGTTCAAACCTATCGAGGCGATGATTAACTCGATGACACCGCAAGAGCGCGCTAACCCGGCGCTGCTGAACGGTAGTCGTAAGGCACGCATCGCGAAGGGTGCCGGTGTCGATATCGTGGCGCTCAACCGCTTCCTCAAGCAGTTCGAGCAGACCTCGAAGATGATGCGCAAAGTGCAGCAGATGAGCGGTAAAAGACGTTAATGAGCGAAGAAAAATCATATCAGCCGGGATGGGGAGAGAAGAAGCATCATCACCACCATCACCATGTGGGACCCAACGAGAAAAACCGGGGTCTCGGCGGGGCGCTGCGCATGAAAGACAAGCAGGCGTATTACGGGCTGATGTGTGTGATCGTCGTGGTGCTGTGTTTTGGCGCGTACAAACTGATCCGGATGTTCGCGCATGAGTTGCGCGCCATGCCCAACGATGACCCGACGACGGAAATGACGGTAGATGAGTTGCGTATCCATAAGGTGGCGGAACAAGATGCTGTCCTTATGGGAGACAGCCTCGCAGTGGAATACAATGTCGATTCGCTCAAGCATACCGTGCAGATAGAAACCCGACCGGTTTATCGTCCTCCCAAGCGCGAAGACAAGTGGTACATCACGCAATCGGAATGGAAGAAAATCTGGAGGAGCTATAAGACCTGGCGGTGGGAGAAGAAAAGGGATAAAGAGTTGAAAGAGGAAAGTGGAAAGTCGAAAGAACAATGATATTAGACGGTAAGAAAATAGCCGTGGAGATACGTGGCGAATTGCGCGCGCAG
>JAEEGK010014330.1_pt1 | contig 17729 bp, 11 predicted proteins | sample 8958771 | NCBI WGS metagenome assembly JAEEGK01 (sample SAMN16246547, study PRJNA631951) | gut metagenome | biome: gut microbiome; feature: rumen; material: SC-attached | host: Bos | place: Iran: Karaj | collected 2018-10
TTCGTGTTTATTTTTAAAGGAGAAATTTTCTTAACTATGATATTCTCTTTTTCAGTATTTTTTTTCACTAATTTATTTTTTTTAATATTTTTTTTATCTGATTTACTATTATTTATAGTTATAAATTTTTTAGGTTTAATATGATTATCAGATTCTTTTGATAAACTTTTATTTGAATTAATAGTAGCTGATAAATCATTATTTTTTGATTTATTTTTTGGTTTTATTTGATAACTTCTATTTAAAGGGTTTTTGATATTAAAAGATTTGTTTTTTTCATAGCTTATTACTTCTAATTTTTTTAAACTATTTTGTTTTTTAATTTCTTCACCCTTATTATATTTTTTTTCTGATAAATTATTATCTTTTCTAAAATTTGAATTTAAACTAATATTTATATTTGATTGGGAAAAACAATTATTCTTTAATAATTTTCTTTTATTAAAAGAAATTTTCATTTTATTATAATTTTCATTACTAATTTTATCGGATTTATTAGAATTTTTTTTCTTTATACAACTTACAACATTTATTTCTTTTGAACTGAAAGGCTTAATCAATTTTTTCATATTTATAATATCTAAAATTGTTTTTGGTTTTTCATTTTCTTCATTCTTAATATTACATTTAAAACCTTCACAATTAGAATTAATAGTATTTTTATAATTTACAATTTCAGATTCTTCATCATTTAAATATTTATTTCTTAAAGAATTAAATTTTTTATAATCTTTCGGTTTTGAAATGCTTATTTTTTTTCTTGAAATTTTTTTATCAATATTTAATATATTTTGATTTACTTTTTCTAAATATTCAGGAAGCTCAGCTAAATGACTTAAATTACCTATAAATTCTCCTGGAGAAATAATTGGAACATCATCTTCACTACTAATATCTAATTTATTATCGTTATTATTCATTTTTAAATCAAATAAAATAATGTAATTAACTAAAATTTATAATTATAAAAAATAATTTTAATTTTAATTTATTTATTCATTTAATAATGTAATAAATTCAGAATATTGAATAAGTCCATCTTTATTTTTGTCAAGAAAAGAATTTAATAATAGAAAATCTTCATATGAAACATTTTCAATATCTAAAACAATAAATAAATCTTTAAATTCTTTCCCATTTAAAACTCCATTTCCATATTTATCTAATTTTTCGAATAATTTTTTAGGATTAATTTCTCTTTCATTAAAAACTTTTCTAATTTTTTGTAGAATTTCATTTAATTTTTTATTTTCTTTAACCTCATCTTTTAAATTTTTTTTCTTAGGTTTCTTCTCAGAAATTTTACTAATATTACTTTCATTAGCTTTAGAACTAATACTTTCATTTAAATAAACATAATCTTTAACATCTCCATTAATAATTCTTTTAAATTTTTTTATCCAAGAATTTTTAATATCTTTATCTTCTTGAATATATTCTAAAGCAGTTTGATCATACCAATTTTTAATATTAATATCAATACCATTTTTAACTAAAAATAATGCAGCTTTATCACTATAATTTTTTGCAGCTATATGTAAAGCAGTATTTCCATTATTATTTTTTTGAGCGTTTACTTTATAATATTTTAATTCATTTACTAATTTTTCTAAAGCATCTAAATCATTATTTTTTGAAGCATCCCATATTGAAATTAATTCATAAGTGAATGATTTAACTCTATCATAATCTGATGGACATTTTCCCTTTGAATCTTTTTGCTCTTTTAATTCATTTTTATCACTATCATATCTTGTTAAAAATTTAATAATATCTTTGTTTTTATTTATAACTGCCCTATGAAGGATATTTTGATTTAATTTATCTCCTTGTGTAATTTCAAAAGAACAAAATTTTTGTTTCTTTTGTAAATTTATTAAAAAATATTTTAACATTTGTATATTATCTTTATTAACTGCTTTTACTAATAAAGGTTCTTTATTTTTTCCATATTGTCTATTCATTACTATATCTAAAGGAGAAACATCTTCAAAAAAATGAATTTGATTTTCATATAATATTAATATTGCTTTTAACATATTTAAATCATTTAAATCATCAATACACATTGATAATAAATTAGTATTATTATTTGTTAAAGTATCAATTATTTTTATAGCTTGACCTAATGAAGTTAATTCATCATTTTCTTTAAATATTTCTACATCATCATATAATTGTTTTTCTGATAAACTTTCAAATATTTTTTCTGGTGAATCACATGATGAAGGTAAATTAAATACAAAAGAAAAATAAACCCAATATTTATTTTTTAAAATAAAATGTAAAACAGTCCAACCATTAGAATTTAAAAAATCAACTCTACAATTTTTATCTTTAATTAAAAATCTAAATAAATCAAAATTATTAATTAAAACAGAAAGAATTAAATAATTATTATTTTCATAACCAGAAGTAAATTCATTTATTTTTTTAGTAGAATAAAACTTTAATTTTTCAATATCTAAACTAGAAATATTATTCATTGAAATATTACTTAAATTAGGATTTTGACTAATATTATTTTTCACATTTATATTAGATTGAGTCTTTCCTTTTTTACTATTAAAATTAGCTTCATTTTTAAGTAAATATTGTTGAATAACATCACTACTAGTAATATCAATAGGTCTTTTTCCTTGTTGATCATATAAATCAAATTTAGTATGATAATAAACTAATACTTCAATTTTATCTAAATCATTTTGTTGACAAACATAATGTAAAGGATAATTTCCATCTATATCTGCTGAATTAACTAATTTTTTTATTGGAATTTGCTTTTTTTTTATTTCTTCTATCATATCTGTATTATTTGTTATTACTGCAGATATTAAATTTTTTTTATTTTTATTTTTACTTTCAAATTCTTCTAAATTACCATCTATGTTTAATTTATTATTTTCTCTTTTAATTTCTTCTTCTTGTCTCTTTTTTATTACTTCTTCAGGTTTCATTGCTAAATTTTTATTTTCTATTAAATTATCAAATTTTTTTATTCTATTTTCACATTCATTTCTGTAACTTTCACTGTTATCATTTTCTAAATCTTCATCACTATTTGTCTTAAAACACTTTTCAATATATTTTTTCATTCCCAAAAAATCATTTTTATTTTCAAAATCAATACAATGACAAATTTTATCTAATAAATCAGGACTTGAATATTCTGTACAACAATAATGAATTAAATTTCTTCCATAAATATCTGTACAATCACTTAATAAAACTCCACTTAATAAAGTTAATTTTATCATTGTCAAATTATTATGAATAATTAAATACATTAAACCATTTCTATCAAATTCATCTTTTTCATTTAACATTAAATAAACTTCAATATCATTTCTTGCTTTTAATAAATTTGCTTGTATATATTCACTATTATTATATTTACAAGCACTTAAATAATTAGGAAATTCAACTTCATCATTTTCATTTGGTTTTAATTGTACATTAAAAGTATTAGTAGTATTATTTAAAGTCCTTCTAACAACTTTTCCACTTTTAATTTGATTCATTTTTGCAGTATGAATATAAGCACTAATATCAAAATATTTATATTTTTTTTTAAATTCAGTTAATTTCTTTAAATCATAAGGATTATTCTTTAATATTTTTTTTAATTCCATTTCAGCATATTCATTAGAATTTTCATTAATTCTAGGTAAAATAGTTGTTCTTTTATTTTTAGAAGAAACACTATCATTAATAATATTATTCGTATTATAATTCATCATATCAGGAGATAAATTTGTTCCTCCAATTTCTTCTTCAATTTGAAACATTCCAAAAACATTATTAGTATTTTTATTTGTTTTGCTTAAACTTTCTTCTTCAATAGGTTTACTTGATTGAAAACCTTCTCTTAATATTTTTTGAGCTCTTTCATTTGCCTTTCTAGCAATTTCTAATTTTTTTCTTTTTTCTTCTTCTGCTTTTTTTCTATCTAAAATCTTTTGTTTATTTTCATTTCTTAAATTTGCATTTTTATTATTTAATTTAGCTAAATGTTCAATTTCTTCTTGAGTAATTTTTTTCTTTTTTTTCTTTTTAGCGATTTCTTCTTCATATTCTTTTTCAGCTTGTCTTTTAATTTTATCAATAGAATCTAAATTTTTAATTCTTTGCATATAAGCATCAACTTTATTTAATAATTTTTCAATTCTTTCATTATTTTCTCTAGCTCTAAATTTAGCAGATTTATTTCTTCTATCTAAATATTCTTTATTTGCTCTTAATTCTTTATCTCTTTTTTCTTTTTCCATTTCTTTTTTAATTTTTTCTTCTAATTCCATTTGTTTTTTCCATTCTCTTGCTTTTGTTTGTTGTTCTTTTAAACGAATCATTAATATTCTATTTCTTTCTTCTTCCTCTTTTGTTGTATAATCTTCTGGATCTGGAGGTGGTTCTTCACCATAAAATGAAGTTTCTGCTCCGTTTGCTTCTTTCTTTTCTTCTCTCATTTTTTAATTTTATTTATTGGTTATTTTTTTTTGTTTTAAATTAATGTATATTTTTATTTTTTATAGGTTTTTAAAAGATGAATGATTATTTTAAAGTTCTTTCTGAATATCAGAATTTATGCAAAGTTAATCAGTTGAATTTAGATAATTTAGTTAATATCTCTATTGAGATACAAACTATTAAAAATGGATTGAAATTACTTAATTCTAATTTATCCACAAACAATCAAAATAATTTTTTACTTTCTCCCTTTTCAACTATGAATAATGCTTTTCAAGTTTTTTCAAAAAACTTTAATAATATAATTACCTCATTAGAAGATGAAATTATTTTTCCAATAGAAACATTATCTCAAAATAATGAAATTATATCAAAAGAAAATTTAAATTCTTTTAATCAAATGGCAAATACATTAATTGAAAATAAACAACATTTAAATAAAACAATAGATAATTATAAACAAGCACTAAAAGTCAGTAACATAAAAAATAATTCTGAAGATGATGTAATGAAAAAACAAGCAGCAATAGAAAATTCAAAACAATTATATAAATATGGAATAGAAAAAATGAATAGAATAATTGAAGAAAGTAATAAAAAATATAATGAAATAAATAAAGGAATTGAAGCAAATGATGAAAGTAGAAATGCAATAATAAAAGAATTATTAAATAAATATTCTAAAATATGTTATAAAGTTGCAGATATATTTACTGAATATGGAAAAACAATTAAAGAAGAAGTTGTTGATAAAATTGATCCAAAATTTAGAATTATAGTATTTAATCCTCAAAAAGAAAATGAAGATAGATTTAAAAAAGAAGAATATATTGATAATTTCCAAATAGATGATATTGATAAAAATAAAGATAAAAATAATAATTTATTTACTGATGAGTTTGAATTAATTAGTGATAATGACATTAATATTAATAAAGGAAAAACTAAACAACAAATTAAAGAAGAAAATAATAATAAAATATTAAATTTTATCTCTATTTTATTTGGGAATTCAGAAATGCCTTTAGATAAAATTAGTCAAATTATTCAATTTATAAATGATTTTAATGGAAATGATTCTCAAAATACAAATTCATATTTATTTCTTTCAGAATATTTAAAAAAATCAAAAAAATTCGAATTTCCTAATTTAGAAAATTTAAATCATTTCTCAAATATTTTAAATACTTTAAGTATAAATGTAAATACTAAAAAAGATGATTATAATAATTTCCTTATTAATGATTTAATTATTCAAGTTTGTGAAAAAACTAGTCATAAAGATACTTATTTATATTCTTTATTAGGGAAAAAAAATAAATTTTATGCTACTAAAACTTTTTGGTCTCAATTAATATCAAATAAATTTTTGTATTCATTAAATTCACATGTTAAAAAATTAATAGTTGATAAAGAATTAAAAGGAAATTCAAAAGGAGGAGGAAAAATTTATTTATTAGAATTTTTAGAATTTTCAAAAAAAATAGAAGGTTACAATAAATTGAATGAGGTTAAAAAAGTTTCTTTAGAAAATTATGCAAGAAATGTAATAGATGAATTAATAAAAGATAATATATATCATATGGCTAATTTTAAAGTTCCAAGAAATGTTGGTTTAGATGTTATAAATGAGTATTGTAGAAAATTTGGAATTAATCCTGAAAAAAAAGAATATTATACAGCTTTATTATTAACCGAATTAAGTAAAAATTATAATTACAAAGTTAAAAAATCGATATTAAAATCAACAAAAATTGGTCAATTAATTTTATTAAAAAATTCATCATTATTTTTATCAAATGCAGATATTTTAAATTTATTTTTAGTAAATAAATCAATAACTGTTTCATTAAAAAAAAAAGTATTTAAAAGAATATTAAATGATAATGCAAGAACAATAAGTTTAAATAAAAGAATGGAAATATGGGGAATATTATTAAATTTAAAATCCGTCCAAGAGAAATATTCTTATAAAGATTTTTATGATAAATTAGAAAAAAAATTAATTCCAAATTCAAAAAATAATGAAATAATAGAATTAGATGTAGTAAGGACATTCTTTGAAGATAATATAGAAGAAAATCAAAACAAAATAAAAAATATATTAATGATATTAAATAACATTTTTCCTCATATTGGTTATTGTCAAGGAATGAATTATATAGCAGCTTTCTTATTACAAGTTTTTGATTATAATGAAGAAAAAACATTTTATTATATGGCAGGGATACTTTCAAATACAGATTTTGGTAAATTATTAGAAAATGATTTACGTTTATTAAAAATATTCTTTTTTGTTGTAGAAAAAATCATACAAGTTTTCATTCCAAAAGCATATAAAGTTATTATAAAAAATTCAATAATTACAAATTATTTTTGTCCTCCTTGGTTTTTAACTTTATGGACAAATGTTTGTCCAGTTTTTAATAAGGAAAATACTCCTTTATCTTCTATGGTTATTATTGAAAATTTCTTTGTGGATGGTTGGATAAGTGCTATTAGGGCTGGATATACTGTTTTAAAATATTATGAAAATGATATTTGTAATTTCCCAAAAGAAGATATTATGCATTTTATTATTAATCAATTACCTACCAAAGAATTATTAAAAAATGAATTTTTTGAAACTTTTAGAAAAAAATATAATGAAAGTAGAGAAGTCATTAAGAAAGAATTAATTTCTAATATAACAAAAATTTATTGTTATGAAGAGAAAAATAATAATATTCCTTGAAAATTTTGAATTATTTATTATAGTAATAAATTTAAAAAGTTAATTAATATATTTAGAATTAATTAGATTTTTCATTATTTTATTTATTTTTATTAAATAAAAAAATTACTTAAATCATAATCTTCAACTAATTTAGCACCATCAATTAACCAACCATTAATTCCCCATAAATTTTTATGATTAAATTGCAATTTAATTTCATGATTAATTTTATTATTATCAAAATCACTTTCTTGAATTTTACAAACAAAATTTTCTTCTAAAACAGAACCTTTTTTATACCCTAAATTTTCATTAGGATAATCGCTTTCAAATATACTTATTCCATCGACAAAAACTTTAAAATTTAATGATTTTACTTCTAAAGAAGGAAAAGCATGATGCAAATATAAAGAAAAATTACCAGAATTAATTAAATTAAAAGAGAAATTAGTATCACACCAAAATACCATTTTTAATCTTGGAATAGTTTCACCTAAATAAGAATTATTTATTGCACTTTCCATCCAATATCTATTATCATTTTTCCAAGCCCAATTTGAATATTTCGCTAATTTTATTATATTTAATTTATTGTTTTCTATTGTTAAATATAACCCATCATTTTCTCTTATTTTATAAATTCGTTTTTTTTCATTTGCCATTGAAAAAGTTTCATCTATTTCATCACTTGGTAATTCTATATTATATTTATCTTTTATTTCTTGAGTTAAATATGGTACCCATTCATATAAATATTTTGAATAAATATTTCTAAAACGAATATTTATATTTCCTATTGTTTTCATTTCGTTATATGTGAAAAAATCACATAAGTAATTTGTTAAATTTCTACTTATCTTCCATTTTGTTTTTACTCCTAAATTTTCTTTCCTTTCTATTATAGGAAATCTCTTATATTTGTTTTTATCTTTTTTTTCCATGTTTTGATTTATTTTATTATTCAATTTTTGCCCCATAACACTTAATTTTATTTAATAAAAAATTAAATGATAAAGCAATGAACATTATTTTTTGTCGAAAACATAAAAAAATAAATTATAAAAATTAAAAAATAAAAAAAATGTCAGAATCAGCTTTCAATTACTTATTCAAATTTATAATAATAGGTGACAGTTGTAAAAATAAATTTATATAACTAAAAATAAAACTTTTAAACCAAATATTTTTTAAAAATTAGACGTAGGAAAATCAAATATTCTATCTCGATACACATATAATAAATTTAATCCAGACCATGAAATAACAATAGGATGTGAATTTATGTCAAAAATAATAAAAATAAAGGAAAGAAATATTCAAATTCAAGTTTGGGATACAGCAGGACAAGAAGCATTTAGAGCAGTTACAAGAGGTTATTATAAAAATTCAGCTTGTGCTTTAATAGTATATGATATTACTAATAGAAAATCTTTTCAAAGTATTAAAAGTTGGTTAGATACATGTAGAGATATGTGTTCTAAAAATGTTTTAATTGTTCTTGTTGGAAATAAAAGTGATTTAGATGGAAAAAGAGTTATTTCTAAGGAAGAAGGAAGAAAATTTGCTGATGAAAATAAAATTCATTTTTATGAAACTAGTGCTTTAAATGGTAATAATATTGAAGAAGTATTTTTAGATGCTGCTACTGAGTTGATGAATAAGTTGGAAAGTGGAGAAATCAAATATGATGCTAATTCTGGGGTTCAAATTAGAAATTTTCCTAATAAGGAAATTGAAGAGTTACTTGGGAAAAATCAAAAAAAATGCTGTTAAAAGGAATAAATGTTTTTTTTATATGTTTTGACATTTTTTTTTATTTTATAGTGTTTAGTTTAAGTTAAATAAATTTTAGAAAAGGAAATAAAAATATTTAATTTAAATCATATAAATAATTTTTTATTTTATAATTTTTAAACAAAAAAATGATAAGTATTCCTTTTATTTTAAACTATAATGCCACAATAAAAAAATCTCAATTTCATAAGAAAAGAACATTAAGTGATGAATATTTTAATCAAAAAATGTATATTTTAAAAAAACTAAATCCAGAAGTTTTCCCAAATAAAAATAATTTATTATTTAAATCAAAATCTCCTTTTTTAAAAGTATTTGAATCAAATATAAATAGATTAAAAGAACAAATTGAAAATAATAATAAATCATCTATTTTAAAAAGCGGAGGAGTAAATGCATTAGATAAAATAATAACTCAAAAAACAGGAAGAAGAATTTTACAAGAAACAAGACAAGAATATAGTAATACAAGAATATTTTATTCTAAATTTTATACATATGAATTAATAAATGCAGTAATTAGTTTAATATCAGTTCTTTTAGTTGTCATATATTTTGAAGTTACATTTAATTATTCTGCTAATGATAATGTTTATCCTTATGGTTATTATTTATTATATTTAAATATGCTAAGTATTGCTTTATGGATAAATATGTGTTGTTATTATTATGAACAATTTAATTTAAGAATTTTAAACCATATTCTTCCTCCAACTTTTAGATTTATTCATACTAAAATGTTTAAATCTTTAATTTTTGAAATTGCTTTAACATTTCTTCAACCAACTCAATTTTTAATGGGGAAGAAATATAAAATTAAATTAGCTTTTAGAAATGAAATAATAGTAAAAAGAAGTATAAATTCATTTTTATCTTTATTTGTCTTAACTAGAATATATTTTATAGATAGATTCCTTATATTTCAAACTGATTTTATGACACCTGATAATGATGAAATTTGCAGACAATATTTTTTTAGAACAAATATAAAATATTCAGTAATTGCTTTAATTAAAACAAAACCATTTTATATTTATTCAATGATAATAATATCATTTTTATTTGGAATTCAATTTGTAATTAAAGTATTCGAAAGTGCAGTTAATGAAAATGTTGAAGGAGCTGGATTAGGAAATACATTTAATGTTATTTATTATTCATTTATTACTATATATACAGTTGGTTATGGTGATTATTCTGCTAAAACTACAGGAGGAAGAATTTTTGTTTTTTTTCTTTCAATTATTGGTAATTTCTTAAATTCTCTTTTTTTAATGAGTTTAACTAAATTTTTCACTCTTACTTCTATTGAATCTAAACAATTTAATTTATTGAAAAAATTAGATTTGAATGAATCTAAAAGAAGTAATGCTGAAAAATTAGTATTGGGTTTTTCTAATTTAATTAAAGAAAATGTAGGGAATAAAGAATTGGAAAAAGATATTATTGAATTAAAACCTAATACAAGCAAATTTATGAAAAAAGTTAAAACTTTTAAACAATCTGTTATTGATTTTGAACATCATGCAAGTGAATTTAATAATTATAGTTTTGGAAATGTTATTTTTTCATTTCAATATTTAGAAAAAGAATATATTAAATTAAATGAAATTGATGCTCAATCTATAGAAGGTTTAAAAAGAATTAAACAAAAATTAATTTTAGAAAAAGGAAAAATTTTAAGAGAAAAAAAAGCTAAACAATAAATTTTTTTTAAGGAAAAAATTTTTTTTAAGGAAATAAATATAAGAAATAAATAATTTTTTATATAATAATAATAATCAAATTATTTTTATGTATATATAAATAAATTGACTCAACAAAAATAAACAAAGAATTATTATGATTTACTGACTTTTAATAATATTAAATAAATTAACATTATACTAGAAGATCCAAGGTTGAATAAGATTAATTTTTTTTATTTTTTCTTTGAAATTTTTAATAAAATTTTTTTTTATTTATCACATTTTTCAATAAAATTTAAAACATCATAAAACGTTTGATTTATAATATTATTTCTGTTGTATTAGATTTTTAACTTATTAACCAGATCTTCATCACTTGATTTCTTATATTTTAATTTATTTTTCTTGATTCAATTGATTAAAGTACTTATTTCTTTTTTTTCAATTTCTGAAATATTTAATTCAATTATATCTGGTTCTTATAGTGTTTAAATTCCACAGATTTTTTATTTTATTTTCATTATTATAAATTAAAAATAATAAACTTTAGAACTTTATTAATAGCATTTATTGTCACTTTTGTTTCTATTAATGATATCTTTATTATTCGAAAGTAAAATGACTATTCTTTACTTGAATAAATATATTTTATTGAACAAAAAATAAAAATTCTTTTATTAAATCATTATTTTAATAAATTTTTATTAAATTTAGGTAAAAAAATAAACAATGTTCAAATATATTTCTTTTTAAAAAATCACTCTTTTTTAATAAAAATTTATTTAAACTGTATTTTCCATCATTTGAGTTGGCATACCAACTTGCATTTCTAAATCAGCAATTTTTTTCAATAAAGCAGTTAATAAATCTTGTAATTGCCTTTTTTGATCTTTTAAATTAGCGATTTCTTTTTGTAATTTAGCATTTTCATTTTTTTGATTAGTAAAATGATTATCCATTTCATCTTTAACTTTATTAATTTCATCAGATAATTTAGTTGAAATCTCTTTATTTTTCTGTTTTAATAATTCTTGTAATTCATCTTTATTATCACCAACTGATTGAATTTTACTATTTTCTTCATTGAAAATTCCAGCAACATCTAATATTCTTTGTTCTAAATCTAATAGTTTTCCTTTTAAAGATTCTACACTTCCTGAAAATGAATTTCCTGATTTTTCAAACTTTGAATTAGTTCCTGTCATTTCTTTTTGAGATATATTGAATTTATTTTGATTGTTCATATTTTTTTATGTTATGTTTTTAAATTTTATTTAATAACTTCTTTAAATTATTATTTTTTAAATTTAATAAAACATTTTTAAGGTTTATTTTTTAATTCTTTTTATATATATTTTTTATAGAATTTTCTATTTTATAAATTAATAAAAATGAGAAATTCTCAAGTCTTTGTTAGAAATGGAAATAATATTTCTACTCCAAATAAACATAGAAAACAAAATAATTCAAATTATAATGATGATCTTCAAGAAGAAAATACAAGGTTAAAAAAGGAGATTTATTTAAAAAATAATGAGCTTCGAGAAGTTAAAAAAACATATGAAAATTTGCAAAAAAAATTAAATGAATTAAAAAGAAAATCAGGGACCAATAGAAATAATAATTATTTAAATAGGAATAATAACAATTATTCAAATAGAAATAGTAATAATAATTACTCTGCTAGAAATAATAATGTTCATTATAATAATTATATAAGAAATAATAATAGAATTAATTCTGATGAATTAAATGATTCTTTTGGTGATTTCAGTGATCCATTTTTTAATAATTTTTTTTCAGAAGTTGCTAACCCATTTATGGGAAGAATTAGAAGTTTAAATAACAGAAATTTTAATCCTGGTGATTATATGGATGATTACAATATAGATAATATTATAAATCAATTTCATTAATTAATTAATAAATTTTAATTTTATAAATTTATTATAAAATTATAAAGTTATCATTTTTTATTTTTGATGTTTTTTTGCCTAAAATATATATTTGGAGTTGCTATCAGCCTTTTTATTCACAAAAAATAATTTTTATCTAATGACTTCCTATAAAATATGTATGAATCTTTTAAATGATCCATATGATTTATTCATTGGTCCTTAAATAAGTTAGAATTGAATATGGATCATAAACAGTAAATATTTCTTCATTTGGAAATATTTGTGGAACAGTAATAAATACATATATATATCTAAAACTTTAAGATTATTTATATTACATGAGAAATAATGTATATATATTTCTTTGATTAAATTAAAATTAAATTGAAAAAATATTTATTGATTATTATAATTAAATACAAATTTGTAGTCTTAAATCATTTTGAAAAAGAACTTTTTAATTTATTTGGTGATTTATTCTTTTTGTTCAATTAGAACTTTATTTTTATAATTATTTTATTTCCAATTAATTAAATAAAATTTTTAGATTTTTAATTTTTTATTTTATAAACTTCTATTTCTCAGGATATTACTAATTATTCTTTATTTAAAATAATGAAACAAATAGTATTCAATGATGATTATTATTTAAATGAATTAATTGTTTAATAAGAAATATAAAATAATATTTATTTTAGACCTTAAAGACATTTTTCTAAAAACAAATTCAAAAAGTTGTATGAGTAATTTATGGTATTTAATAAGGTTTAATAATTAAATATAAATTTTTAATGTGTCTTATTTCATTATTTGTTATAAACCCAAATCAATGATTCAATTAGTTTTGTATTAAATATTATTAAATATTTAATTCTTCCATTTATTTTAATTTGTGACGATATGTTTTACTTTCACAACTTACTGTCTTAAATCCTTCTTCAATATTCATTTTATCATATAATTTACAAAATTTTTCCATTAATTCTGTAGAATCAAAATATAAGCATTGCCATTCAATATATTTTCCATATTTATTTTCAGCCCATAAACAGGAAGGAATTGAAATACAATTTTCTTTATTCCTTTGAGTATCACATTGAGTAGGAAATGTAATAATAAAACATAATAAATTTCCAAAAATAAAAACTAAAAATAATCTTTTCATACTCTCTTAAATTATAAAAATAAAAACTAAAATATTATTAAAAAAATAATTAAATAAAAAAAATGAAACAGCAAGTCTTACATAAATACACAGAATTATGTGAAAGATCTCATTTCCACTTTATTCCTCAAGTAAAAACATATTTAGAATCAGAACAAGAAAAAGATTCAAATGGAGCAGATATAGTAAATATTCCATATCCAGGAAATGCAAGATATAATTTTGAAACTAGAATAAAAGATGAAGATATGCAAGCTTTAAGTATAGCATATATGTCTTTTGTTAAAAATATTCATTGCATTGATTTATCATATAATAAATTAACTGATAAAGGTATTTCAATTTTATCGAAATTACTTGAATATGCTGAAAATATTGAAAAATTAAATTTAGAAGGAAATCAAATTGGTGATAATGGATGTGAGAATTTAAATAAGGCATTAAAAGGAAAAAATAAATTAACATATTTAAATTTAAATACTAATATTTTTGGAAATTTGGGTTTGATGTCAATTAATGAATTATTATTTAAAAACCCTAATTTAATTAATTTAAATGTTGGAGGAAATAGATTTGATTGGGATGGTATTATTTCTATAACTAGCGCTTTAAAAACTACAAATAATACTTTACAAATTTTAAATATTGATGATCCTTCATATAAATCTTATGATCAACATTTTTTTCATCATTTTGGAAAAATGTTTTTATCAAATTCAGGTTTAAGAAAATTATCTTTAAAATATCATAGAATAAGATTTGAAGCTTTAAATATAATTATTCATAGTTTAGTTAATAATAAAAGTTTAGTTGTTCTTGATTTAAGTGGAAATCAAATTTGTTTTCAAGGAATGATTTATTTAAGAGATTATTTAAATAAAAATGATATAATGAAAAGTATAAATTTAAGTGGAAATAAATTAAGGGATAGAGGAGTTAAAGTTTTAGGAGATGGATTAAAAAATAATAAAACTTTAATTCATTTAGATATTACTAATAATGATATTGGTGATGATGGATTTTCAGATTTTGGAACTAAATTAATGGAAAATACTGGAATTCAATCTTTAAAATTATTTAGAGATAATCATTGGTTAAACAATGAAAATTCTATTAAAATTTTCGATGATTATTTAAAAATGAAAGGAACGGATTTTTATCCTGATTTTACAATTTATGAAGATGATGACCAAAAATTAAATATTGCTTATCTTGAAACACATATTCCTAATGAAGAAGAATATTTGATTTGAAATTAAATATATGTATTTAATTTTGTTTTTTAAAGATTATGTAATTTTTAAAAGAAATTTTTTTTATTGATATTTTAATTAAAGATTATTTATTATGAATAAATAATATAAAGATAATTATTAATCTTTAATCTTGAATTTATTTTAAATAAAAGAATAAGATGATATTAATCAAATTCATTTCATAAATAATTTCATAAAAGAGATTATCCTACTTCTGAATGGAGGTTACTATAAAAATTTATTAAGTTATTAATAATTTAATAAAAATTATAAAATTATTAAATAATTAATTTGATTGGTTTATTATTTTGAATATTTTTATTATGGAAAAAACCAATAAAATTGTATTTAAAATTGATGAATTTGAAAAACAATTTGACTATGAAATTTGCTTATCCCAAATAAGATTTTATAATTTGAAAAAAGGGGATTTTTTAGCAATAACATTGATTTTTCAAAAAAAAGAAAATTTTCAATCAAATGACCCTTCAACATTTATTTTCACAAATCCCAAAAGATTAGGAATTGAAAATTATGAAGATTTAGATGTTAAAGAAACAAAATTATATTTTGAAAGAAATGATGAAGTAATAAATGAATTTGTTTCAATATATAATAACAATATTTTAAAAGGTTTAATTATAAATACTTCATATGGTAAATTTTTAGAAATTGGAAAAAAAGAACAAGATGATAAATTAGAAACAATTCATTTTCAATCTCCTAATTTTTTCAATGAATTAAACGTAGAATATAATAACAAGAAAATAACATATATAACAGCAAAATCAATAAAAAAAAATATAAAAGAAGAAGATAAAAAAATAGAATTAACTGATATAAGCGAAGATTATCAATTTCCAGAATTTGTATTTCCAATAATTAAATCTGATATAATTGGAAAATTTAATGATAATACTGAATTTATTGATGATATTCAAAAATTTTCTTTAGTTCAAGATATGAAAGATAATAGAGTTAATATAACAGAAATTTCAATTTGGAGTAATGGAAATAAAATCACAAGATTTGATACTAACTATTTTAACTCTTTTACTGGAAAACTTAATAATAGTTTACATATAAGTGAACAATTTAATCCTAATAATAAACATGACATTTTAGAATTAGATAATAATGATTTTATTTGTGAAATTTCTATAGGATTAAATAATACTGAATTAAAAAATTTATGTTTTAAAACATTAAAAGGAAAAAAGCTCGAAATTAACAATGGTGAATGTAAAACATATATTAAATTTGACGAAAATAAAGAAGGAAAATTATTAAGATTACTTGGAATAATTATTGGGAAAGATTTAACAATTGATACTATTCAATTTTATTATGAAATCATTAAATTAAAATAATTATAAAATTGTATATTTAAATTATTTTATATTTATATCAAAATGTGTTAATAAATCCAAAAAATTTTTTGACATTGAATAAAAATAATTATTGTTTTATTATTATTTTAAAAAAATTAATTAATGAACAAAAATGATATATTTGAAACAGATGATCAAACTTTACCTCAAAATATTTTTTTATCAAAAATAAAACTAAAATCCCCTTTTGAAGAAATTAAAACTTATTATAATGAAAATAAGCAAAATATAGATTTAACAAAGAGAGATATAGATAAAAATTTACCATTACAAATATCAGTATATTCAAAAGATTATAATTCAACAAAATTAATAATAGAAAATTTCAAAAACAAAGATGACATAAATTTACAGAATAGTTTAGGTTGGTCAGCTCTTCATACATCATGTGCATTAAAAGATACAAATGAAATTACTCAATTATTATTATTAAATGATTCAGATATTAATTTATTAAATAAAAACAATCAAACACCTTTACATATTGCATGTGGTAAAAATAGAGTAGAAAATATACAAATTTTATTATCTTCAACAAAAATAAATTTAAATATCATTGATTATAATGGTTTTACACCTTTAATTAAAGCTGCTGCTTCTCAATCATATGAAGCTATTAATGCTTTGTTAATGGATAAAGATGTTAAATTAAATATTAAGGATAAAATAGGAAATACTGCTTTACATTATGTTTGTGAAGATAATAAATATGATGTTGCTGTTAAATTAATTCAATGTGGTGCAGATATAAATATTGAAAATAATGATAAGAAAAATCCTTTGGATTTAATTAGAGATTCTAATGTAAGGGATATTATACTTTCTTATATTAAAACGCATTAATTTTTTTTTTATAAATATATATATTTAAAAATTTCTGATATATAAGTGTTTTAATTAATTAAGAGTTTTTTTACTCAAAAATTTTTTGATAATAAATGAAAAATCATTTCATTATTTAAGACATTTTTATTATATATAATAAAAAATTTAATATGAATTTTTTTATTGATTAGGAAGATATAAATTAAAAATCAAATTTAAATAATTAAGAAAAATCAAAATTATTTATTTATCAAAATTAATCAGAATTTGAAAACTAAGTTGATTATATTTAAGTTAACTTAGATATTTTTAAAAATGAAATGTAATATATTAGGATTAATTATGAAAAACAGAATTAAAAAACACTTCAATTTCTCCTATTTTTTTATAAAAACTGCTAAACATAATTTTTTTTATTATATAAATAAATTATATTAACTTTTATTAGAGATAATTATAGAAAAATTTTCAAATTAAATAATAGAATTATGAGAAGTAATAAAAAAAAAACTTCTCCAAGAATTTCTAC
>JAEEGK010014334.1_pt1 | contig 17728 bp, 14 predicted proteins | sample 8958771 | NCBI WGS metagenome assembly JAEEGK01 (sample SAMN16246547, study PRJNA631951) | gut metagenome | biome: gut microbiome; feature: rumen; material: SC-attached | host: Bos | place: Iran: Karaj | collected 2018-10
TAGAGATGAGAGTTGAGAGCTGAGAGATGAGTGCTCGGCAAAATACCAGATACTGCGCACGCATCCGTGCGGTATGCCCTTGCGGGGACGGTAGTAGTCGCCCTCGGGACCTTCCGGTATCTCGATGCCGCCTGACTCGCGATGGCAACCGAAGAAGGTCTCTGAAGCGGGGTCAACGAAATTCACTCCGTCGATACTCATGAAATAGTAGTGGAAACCCACGGGAAGGGGATCGGTGACAGCCATGAAACCGCCCTTTCCATCGGGTTCCATATCATATTTCTTGCCGCAGATGTCCACCACGACCTTCTTGGCCTGCGGAGCACGGAGGTAGAAGTAGGCACGACGCTCCTTATCCACCTTGGGGAACGCATTGCCGGGAATGGCGGTCTCTGCTGTGACAGCATCTGCGGGTACATCGATTGTCTTATATGCTACGGGCAGGTTGGCCGGGCGCTTGGGCTCGAAACCGAGGTGACGTGCCACAGCCTCTGCGTAGCGGCAACCCAGTTCGCGATAACCTGCTGCATCGAAGTGCAGACGGTCGGGACCGTTGGTGCAGCCGTCTGAGGATATTATCTGACTGGTGTGGACGGTCTGGGGCAGTTCGTCAATCTGCTTCTTACAACCGATGCACACACCCTTGCCGTCAGCCTGCACGATATTACCTGCGTATAGGTTCACCTCCTCGGGTTTCAGGTTCAGGTCGCTGCAGAGGTTCTCATACACCCTGTTCACCATGCCGGCCCACTTTGGGTCGCCTGTGTTTGTCTCACCCTGGTGCATCAGTATACCCTTGATGACACCGTCCTTCTGTGCCTTCTTGGCCAGTTCTACGAGACGCTTATAGGGGTTGTTGTCATAGGCCTCCAGCATGCCTTTCATCCATCCCGGAGCCTTCTTCTCCACGTAGTTCTGTATGCTGTCGGGCAGGAATCCCTTGATGTCGATACCTCCCACGGCCACGTGGATGACACCTATCTTGATGTTCTCGGGTAGCGATGCCACGAGGGTGCGTCCGAACCAGTCAGCAGGCGTCAGGCCCGTGTTGGGACGACAGAGAGGAGCGTAGGCCTCGCACCATTCACCCATCTTACGGGCAGGGAAGCGGTCTGTGGCGGGGAAGTCCACTGCCGGCATCAGCAGGAAACGGGGATCGGGGCTCTCCAGATCCACGGCCTCGGGACGGGCGTTGCCCTCCATATTGGACTGTCCGAAACAGAGGAAGATATAGAAGTTGGGGTCGGGTTTCTGGGCAAACATGCGCTGCGGCAGGATGGCACACAGGAACAGCAGGGAAAGGATGATGATGCGTTTCATGACATTATGTGTTTGTGATTGTTATCAGTGGTTGCGGAGGTTCCATTTCGAGTTGTCGGAACCGAAGTCGTACTCAGCCAGCGTAGGTGTGCTGTCGGCAATGGAGGAGAGCACGTAGCGTGTGTTCGTTCCCTCGCGTCCGGGGATGCTCTTTGGCATGATACGGAAGGTGCCGTCAGTGAGCTGTTCGATGCGCCACAGTTGTTCGGGGCTACCCGTGAACTGCGGTACTGTGGTGACCTCCAGATCAGCCGTTGCCGAGAGAGCCCGTTCTGTGCCCTCGATGACGATGCGGAAATAGGGAGCGCTCAGGTATCCTCCGGCTTCCGGTACGGGAGTGACGGTCCAGCGCTGCCAGGGACGGAACATATAGTCGCTGCAGCGCACGGGGATATTGCCTTCAGGCCATTTGTCTATGACTTCTTCCAGGGTCTGGTTGGGAAGAGGCTTAACGGGTTCGTTGGGATCTATCTGCCAGAAGCGCTGACGTTCCTGCTCCATACGCACGAAGTCCACGGCCAGTTCCAGGGAATAGCCGCGACGCTCTGACTCTATCTCGAAGGTGCCTCCACGGAATGCTTCAGCGGCCACGGGCCAGTCGTTCTTCCAGAGCAGGGGACGGATGCCCAGTACACTGCGTCCGCTCATGTCGAAGTCAGCCTCGAAATGGCACGACATCACCTCGACACCCTCGTTGATGACGGTACGCCCGAAATGTCCGGGACCTGTCTTGCGGTCTCCCGCAGCGATGACCATACGACCGCCTCCATGGAACATGTCGCGACCCACGTTGTCGATATAGGGACCCTCCACGGAACGGGAGCGGCCCACCACGATATTGTATGTGGAGTTGACACCGTCGCAGCAGGTGCCGTGAGTGCCCAGCAGGTAGTACCAACCGTTGCGGTAGATGAGGTCCGTGGCCTCACAGTCGATGGCGATATCCTTCTCCACGTCGCCTCTCACGCGTTCACCAGTCTTGGGGTCCAGTTCGATGAGGCGAATGGTGCCGAAGTATGTTCCGTAGCTGCACCACAGACGTCCCGTAGCGGGGTCGAGCAGCAGTGACGGGTCGATGGCATCCTGATCCTCCATACCGTCGGAAGAAGCCACCTCAACGGCCTTTGTCCAGCGGAAGTCGGGCGACTTGGGGTCGAGGGTCTTGTTCCACATGGTGAGGATGCGCCCGTTGTGGCCGCCTCCCAGTCCTCCTCCCGTAGCACCGTAGATGCAGAGGTAGCGGTCGCCTATCTTCATCACGTCTGGAGCAGCACCGCCTCCGGGACGCTCCGCACCGCTATGCCACGACCAACCGTCCTCACTGATGAGGCCTCCGCTGCCTGTTCCGAAGGTGTAGTATCTGCCGTCACACTCGGCAATGGTGGAAGGGTCGTGGATATAAGGAGCACCTGTCTGGGAGTTGACAATTGACAGTTGACAGGTGATAATTGAGAGTATGGTCAGTAAGCGTTTCATGGCTTATTCGTTCAAGACTGTGAAACTGGTGACAGGTTGTCCTTTTTCATTGATAAATCGCACGCACATGTCGCTCAGTCCCGGGCCGTTGATGACGGCCGTGCGCAGGATGTTGCGTCCTTTTTTGAGCGTCAGTCGCTGCGACATGCCGTCGTCCTCCACCATACGACGGTCGCCTTCGAGCATCAGCACCTCCTCGCCGTTGAGCCACCACATCGAGGCTCCGTTAGAACCGCATGCCAGACGCACATTCGCAATGTCCTGGGGGCAGTCGATGACGGTCTCACACCAGAAGAAGGAACCATAGGTCTGCTTGCCGTATTTCTCTGCGAAGCGGAAGAGTTTCACATTGTAGTTCTCGCTGTCGAGGGTGTACCAACGGGCTTTCCGCTTGGGCAGTTTGGCCAGTTCGTCTGCGAACTTGCTGCGCAGCCACGTGTCGGTGAATACCACGTTGGAGCGCACATCCACAGCGATGGGTGTCATCATCCTCCAGCGACGTATGAAGCCTTGGCTGTCGGGGTGGGCAGGGGAGGCGTTTTTAGCCACTTCTGTGAAGTAGCGGGGACGGTTTTTGAAGCGCAGCCAGTCCACACTGATGGCTTCGCCCTCGCAGGTGAGCACCAGGTCAGTGATGCCCTTGGGCGTGTGTTGCAGAGGGGCTGTCAGTGTGAGCCACTGTCCAGACATATCGCGACGGAACGTGCCGTTTTCGCTCTTCACCGTCACATCGATGCGGGCAATGACCTTGCCTTTTGCACTCTTTTCACGCACGCAGAGGCTCGTATTCTCCACGGCACTCACACCTATGGTGAGATAGGCGTCGTCGAGGCAGCTGAAGTCCACTCCTTCGTATTTCACCCACGAACCCTTGCCCTGCAGTGTGACGCAGGCTCCGAGGCGTGGTGTGACGGTGTCGATGTATGCCGTTTGAGCCTTTTCCGCTGATGAGTAGCGGTCTATCTCGATGCGCTCTGTGGCCTTGTTGATACCCACGCCTCGCATTGTGGGTGTCACTTCGCGTATGGTACCGTCAGCGTTAAAGGCGAGCTTCTCTATGCACACCGAGCGGCGTTTGTCGTCGCGGGGCGAGAAGAAGTTGTTGTGGTAGAACAGGTACCACTGCCCCCTGTACTCCACCAGGCTGTGGTGGTTGGTCCAGCAGCGGTTGGCATGCTCTGCCATGATGATACCCTTGAAATCCCAGGGACCGAGGGGCGATGTTGACATGGCGTAGGCCAGTGTCTCCGTGCCGCCTTCCTTGCGCACCCAGGGGAAGGTGAGATAGTAGAGTCCGTTGCGCTTGAAGGCAAAGGGTCCTTCCTTGAATCCTTCCGGCAGGCCCTCCATCTGTGTGACGGGGCCGTCCAGTTCCTTCATATTGCTGCTGAGACTGGCACCCCGCATGGGTCCGCCTGCCCAGTAGATATACTGCCGTCCGTCATCGTCGAGGAGCACGCAGGGGTCGATACCCATGACTCCCGGGATGGGTTCCGCTTCTGGGATGAAGGGACCTTCGGGACTGTCTGCAACAGCCACACCGACGGCAAAACCTCTGCCGCTCTTGGGGGCATCGGGGAAGTAGAAGTAGTATTTGCCGTCCTTCTCCACACAGTCGGGAGCCCACATGGCATAACCGTCGCTCCTGCCCCAAGGCACATTCTCCTGATTGAGGATGACACCGTGGTCTGTCCAGTCGGTCAGATTTTCCGAGGAGAACACGTGATAATCCTCCATGGAAAACCAACCCTGCCGCTGTTGGGCGGCAGGAGGCATAATATCGTGTGACGGATAAAGATATACCTTATTATTGAATACGCGTGCCGTGGGGTCGGCCGTGTACTGGTCGCGGATTACGGGATTCTGTGCAAGGGCTGCAGAGGCGATGCCCAGGAGTATTGCCGGCAGTATTGTTTTCATGGTCCCGTAAATGCGTTTGTCAGGTGACTACTTGTTGACGAAGATGGGAACGGGATCCGTTTCCGTTTCCGGATGCAGGGCACTGTGTATCTGGCCCTTCACGGTTGTGGGTGAACCGGTTGTCATCACGCGGCTGTTCTTGAGCTGCTCCCAGACGTCTTCTGTGGTGCAGTAGCTGTGAATCTCAACGGTGAGACCGTCGCCGATGGTGCTCTTCAAATCACTGATGAGCTGGGCGGGGATATTGTCAATCACAATCGTGATACCCTTCTCGTCGTGAGTGACGGTGTGGGTGACGTGATACTCAGAGTAGTCGAAGTCATACACGCGAATGGCGAAGTCGTCCTTCTCGATGATATCCTCCTGATTGAGAGGGATATTGATGGTGACGGACTCCACATTGTCGCGGATATGCACAGAGGTCTTGATTTCGTTCCAGTCCTGATGTATCTGCTGGTGAACGTCCACCTCAACTTCGTTGGGAACGATGCCGGAGGTGTATTTGGGCACTTCGTTCTCGCTGATGACACCGTTCACGTGCCAACCGTTCTTCATGCCTACCTCCTTGACAACGTACCACAGCACGTGTGACTCCAGATAGTCGCTGCCCAGAGCCAACATAGCGTTGAGTTTATCGAGGCTTGACTGGTTTTTCGCAACATTCTGACCCTTGGCAATGGCTGCTTCCAGGTCTTCCTTCTCATCACCCAGAATATCCACTACGAGAGGAGCCTCCATGATAGCACGCTGGGTCTGCATGCCGTCTACATCTAGGACATAGCGGAAGAGACCGATGTTCTGGCCCGTCTTCTTGTCCTTCTGGTAGTAGTCGAGGTCGCGGTCGTTGTAGTGACCGTAGGGGAACAGGCTGTACACCTTACCCTTGTTGTTGCCCACCTTGCCGGGAGCGCGACCGAAATAAAGTGCAGAACTCTGGTCGATGTAGCCGGGGATATAGCCGTCGGCACGGATAGAGAAGCGTGCGGTTTCCCAGCCTTCAGCTTCGTTGACATTCGGCCATTTGTAGTTGCCCTTAGTCATAGACACATTGGAGCGCAGCGACTGGCCTTGAACGAAGATATCAGTCTCGGGCAGAGAAGCATAGGTGTCGTATTGAGGCTCCTCTGCGTTGGGGACGTCGTTGTTGTCGTTGCTACAACTTGCAACAAGCGCAGCAAGTGCAAAAAATAAGAAAAACTTTTTCATTTCATTGTATTTTTTGTCAATTATGGGCGCAAAATTACGACTTTCTTATAACATGTGCAAAAAATATTCCCAATTTAACACGTTGTTTTATATATAAGGTGTATATTTACGACAGAAATGGACAAAAGCGTTGCGAAAAGCAAAAATAAGGCATGAAAATTAGGCGGGTGATAACATGGGCTGTTGTGTTCGTCGTGATGTTGGTAATCATCGTCGTGACAGGCGCCAGTGTGTTCATGCTGAAATACTCCCTCGGACCCAATCCCTGGAGGCAGGATACGGAGGGCAGTTACCGCCGCCTGTTCGAGTTCTATCCCGAAACGCGTCCCTGGGTGGACAGCCTGCGCAGCATCAATGCTCTGCGTGACACCTTTGTGACGATGCCCACAGGAGAGCGCCACCACGCCCTCTATGTGTGGCGGGGGAGCAGGAAGACGGCTCTTGTGCTGCACGGATGGCGGGGCTGCTCCATTGATTTCCTCTTCCTTGCCAGGATGTACGAGCGCGATTTCGGTTATAATGTGGTGGTGCCGGATTTCCATGCCCACGGACAGAGTGAGGGGGAGGCGATCGGTATGGGATGGCTCGACAGGAAGGATATGCTGCATTGGATGCAACTCTTCAAGAGCGACACGATGGCGGTTCACGGGGTGTCAATGGGAGGTGCCACTACAATGATGATGTCTGCAGAGGAAATGCCGGAAGGAGTGAAAGATGTCCGTTTCGTCGACGATTGCGGCTACACGAGCGTCTGGGACGAATTCACCAAGGAGATGCGTGACCGCTTCGGCTTGCCGCAGTTCCCGCTGATGTACACGGGCAGTCTTCTGTGTAAACTGCTCTACGGGTGGAGCTTTGGTGAGGCATCTGCGCTTCGTCAGGTGGCGAGATCTCCTTATCCCATGCTCTTCATTCACGGCGAAGAGGATAGATTCGTACCCACTGAGATGGCCTATCGTCTCTACGATGCCAAGCCTTCAAAGAAGGAATTGTGGATTGTCCCCGGCACTGCCCATGCCCTGTCGTATAAGAATCATACTGAAGGATATAAAGAACGCGTGGGAGCGTTTTTGAGGTAAGATGTAAGAGGTAAGATGTAAGAAGTAAGATGTAAGAGGTAAGAGTAACAACTCGTCAACTTGTCAACTAATAACCAAAAACCATTTCATTATGAAAGACTTAAAAGGAACAAAGACCGAGCAGAACCTCAAGGAGGCTTTTGCAGGTGAGAGTATGGCCAGAAACAAGTACACGTATTTCGCTTCCAAGGCCAAGAAGGACGGATTCGTGCAAATTGCCGCTATCTTCGAGGAGACGGCTGCCAACGAGAAGGAGCACGCCAAGATGTGGTACAAGTATCTCAACGGAGGTATCAGCGATACAGCGGCAAACCTTGCCGATGCAGCCAACGGTGAGAACTTCGAATGGACGGATATGTATGCCCGTATGGCCAAGGAGGCCCGTGAGGAGGGTTTTGACGAGATTGCTGCGAAATTCGAACTGGTGGGTGCTGTAGAGCGTCATCATGAGGAGCGCTACCGCAAACTGCTGAAGAACATCGAGGACGCTATCGTATTCTCTCGCGAAGGTGATGTTATCTGGCAGTGTGCCAACTGCGGACATATCGTCATCGGTAAGAAGGCCCCCGAGATCTGTCCCACCTGCAACCATCCGCAGAGCTACTTTCAGATCAAGGCGGAGAATTATTGATTCCCGAAACGTATGGCGATTAGAAAAGTATTTGTTTCCGGTTGTTACGACCTGCTGCATAGCGGACATGTGGAATTCTTCAGACAGGCTGCAGAGTATGGAGACCTGTATGTAGGTATAGGAAGCGATAAAACCATCGAGGGCTACAAGCACCACAAGACGGTGTATAGCGAACAGGAGCGCCTGTTTATGGTGAAGAGTATACGATACGTGAAGGATGCATACATCAATCAGGGAGACGGAATACTTGACTTTTTGCCGACGCTGGACATAGTGAAGCCCGACATTCTGGTGGTGAACAGCGACGGAGGCAGTGATGCCAAGAGAAAGGTGTGCGAAGAACGCGGGATAGAATACGTCGTGCTGCAACGCGACCCCCACGAGGGACTGGCAGCAAGGAGTTCCACGGACCTGAAGAAGACGGAAAGCAGGATACCCACCCGTCTGGACCTGGCCGGCACCTGGATAGATCAGCCGTATGTGTCACAATACGCACCGGGGTGGGCGATAACGATTTCGCTGGAACCTACATTCGAGGTTCGGGAACGTTGCGGACTGAGCACCAGTACCCGCAATATGATAAAGAAGATATGGCCGTATCAGTTGCCCAACATGAATCCCGAGATGCTGGCGAAACTGGTGTTCTGCTTTGAGAACGACCCCGAGCGCAGTGACGGCATAGTCAGCGGTGCACAGGACTCAATAGGTATCTGCGTCCCAGGGCTCTGCCGTCACTATTACGACAAGCGTTTCTGGCCCGAGAAGATAGAGAGTTGTCAGGACGAGGGCGTGCTCAGTTGGTTGGAGAGTCATCTGGTGATGATACCGATGGAACCGCGCAAACCGGGCTGCAGTGTGGTGGAAGGCAAAGATGTCACAGAACAGAAAGTCAAGGCTCTTGCCCAGGCGGCAGACGACTGCTGGGAGGCCATTATGAACAAGGACCTGAAGGCCTTTGCCGCAGCATATAAAGCCAGTTTCGATGCTCAGGTGGCAATGTTTCCGGCCATGATACAGGGTTCCGTGCAGGAGTATATAGATAAGTGGTCGAAGGTGCCGGGTGTACTGGCATGGAAGATGCCGGGAGCCGGTGGAGGCGGTTATCTCGCATGTGTGGTGGACGACGTGTCGTCTTTTGCCGCCGCGCATCCTGAAGCTGTTCGTCTAACGATTCACCGTCCTGGGATGTGATGAAAACTATCGAGAAAAGATACTTGTTGCCGTTTGTGCTGGTGACGAGCCTGTTTGCTCTGTGGGGTCTGGCGAATAACATGACGGACACTCTGCTGGCCGCGTTCCGCAAGATAATGCAGATGAGCGACACGCAGACCAGTTTCATACAGATGGCATTCTACGGAGCCTATTTCTGTGTGGCACTGCCGGCAGCGCTGTTCATCAGGAAGCACAGCTACAAGAGCGGGGTGATAATGGGACTGGTGCTGTACGCAGCGGGAGCAATGCTGTTCCTGCCGGCAGCGGAAGCGGAGAGCTACGCATTCTATCTCGTTGCCATCTATGTCATGGCAGCGGGGTGCTCGGTACTGGAAACAACGGCAAATCCGTACATTATGAGTATGGGCAGTCCCGAGACGGCAACCAGACGGCTGAATATCGCACAGAGCTTCAATCCCATCGGGAGCATCATGGGTATCATGGTGAGCAAATACTTCATCTTGCAGGATATTTCGCTCTACAGTGTGAGCGGTACGTATGCCGGAGTGGGTGTCGTCCTGCTGGTGATAATGGCAGTGATGCTCTTTGTCAATATGCCGGATAATAGTTTAGAGTTTAGTGTTGAGAGTTCAGAGAGCGACAGCAGACACTCAACCATGAGCTCTATAAGCAGGTTGTGTCACAACCGCGTATATATCTGGGGCGTGGTGGCCCAGTTCTTCTACGTGGGAGCACAGATAGGAGCGTGGAGTTTCACGATACGTCTCGTGATGATGGAACTGGCTGTTTCAGAGGCAGAGGCAGCGACGATATATCTGATGTCCATAATAGGGTTCTGTCTGTCGCGTTTCGTATACACATGGATGATGAGATGGATTGTTCCGGAATCGTTGCTGGCAGCGGGAGCCGTGTTGAGTGCGGTGTCTGCGATGACGGTGGTGATAAGTTCCGGCAGGACGGCAGTGGTGGCACTGGTGCTGGTGAGTGTGTTCATGAGTCTGATGTTTCCGACTATATACGGTATTGCTCTGGGAGATGTGGAGAACCCTGCAAAGGGAGGTTGTGAAGGTGATGCCAAGATAGGAGCGAGCGGCCTGATAATGGCAATTCTCGGAGGTGCGCTATTGACTCCACTGCAGGGAATGGTGAGTGATGCGGCAGGTACAAACATATCATACATGGTGCCCATGGGCTGTTTTGTTGTGGTGCTATGCTATGCATTTTATGCAATAAAGAGGTAAAAAATAACCGATATGTAATGTCGGAAGAAAAAAAAGTTGTACTTTTGCACCAAAATGTGATATACATATATGAAAGGTTGGATAGAAAGACTTTTAGGTTGGTATTTTCGTAGGGAATCTCTGCCTTATTGGTGTCTGCTCGCTTTGGACAGTATAATTGTTTATATATGCGGTGTCTTTGTATTCTGGGTATTCAACAGGACAGGAGTGACACTGGACGAGCGTTTTGCCTTGCTGCATACCATGTTGGTATATATGGTGATAAGCTGGATAGGATTCCGTATGTACAGCACCTATTCGGGCATTGTACGTTACAGTTCGTTCAACGATCTGATGCGGGTGGCCTACTGTGCAATGCAGTCGACGATAATAGCCCTCGTGTATTCGTACATCATGAACAACATATTCGGACTGCACAAATGGGCAATCCTGTCGCAGGCAGAGACGATAACAATGGGTCTCCTGTCCATGCTGCTGATGTGGTTGGTACGTATACTCATAAAAACGCTGTATGAGGTGATGATTTCCGACACCCGTGCAAAAAGGGTGTTGGTTTACGGAGCTTTGTCGGGCGGAGTGGGCATAGCAAAGAATATCAACACGCAGAAGCCACGCAAATTCATTCTGCGCGGATTCATCTCGCACGATGACAAAACAAGAAATCTGCGAGTGATGGGACGCAAGGTATATAGCATCAATGATGACCTTGCCGATGTGGTGAAGAAGGAAAGGATAGAGGCGGTGCTGGTGAGTCCGCTGCGTGTGGACGAGTTCCGCAATAATCAGGAGATACAGGATGTCCTTATAGGTGCAGGCTGTAAGATATATATGACGCAACCGGCCAAGGAGGCAAGTATCAAGGACGGTCACTTGTCTGACGAGGAGGTTAGCGGCATGCAGATGAAGGAGGTGAGCGTGGAGGACCTCTTGCCGCGACAGCAAATCCATGTGGATATGAAGTCCATAGCAGAACAGATTGTCGGCAAGCGCGTGCTGATTACGGGTTCTGCGGGCTCAATAGGTGCAGAGATAGTCCGCCAGGTAGCGTCTTTCGGTCCTGCCAAGATGATGCTGATAGACCAGGCTGAGACACCGCAGCACGATATCCGTCTGATGATGCGCAGGGATTTCCCGAATGTTGAGGCAGAGGCTGTAGTGACGAGTATAAGCCGTCGCACCCGTATGGAAGGGGTCTTCAGCAGTTTCCGTCCCCAGTATGTGTTCCATGCAGCAGCCTACAAACACGTGCCGATGATGGAAGACAATCCCAGCGAGGCGGTGATGAACAATATCTACGGCACCAAGATCATCGCAGACATGAGTGTGAAATACGGTGTGGAGAAATTTGTCATGATATCCACCGACAAGGCAGTGAACCCCACCAATGTGATGGGCGCCTCCAAGCGCATTGCCGAGATGTACGTGCAGGCCCTCAACTTCCAGCAAGACACCACGCGTTTTATCACCACCCGTTTCGGCAATGTGCTCGACTCCAACGGCTCGGTCATCCCCATCTTCCGCCAGCAGATTGAGAACGGCGGTCCCATCACGGTGACGCACCCCGACATCACGCGCTATTTTATGACCATTGCGGAGGCCTGCCAGCTGGTCATCACCGCCGGCGCGATGGGCAAGGGCGGCGAGATCTTCATCTTCGATATGGGCAAGTCCATACGCATCAGCGACCTGGCCAAGAAGATGGTGCAGCTCTCCGGCCTGACGCTTGACAAGGACATCTCCATACAATACACCGGCCTGCGTCCGGGCGAGAAACTCTACGAGGAACTGCTCGCCAATGAGGAAAACACGACGAAGACCGAACATAAGAAGATTATGATTGCCAAGGTGCGCACCTGCAAGTATGACGAATTGCTGCCCAAGGTCGAGAAACTGCTGCAGCACCAGAACGAGGACGAGTTCACCATTGTGGCCGATATGAAAGATATTGTGGAGGAGTACAAGAGCCAGAATTCCGTTTTTGAAGTCATTGACAACCAAGAGAAGAAGCCATTATGACGAAGAACTTTGCCATACTCGGGGTGGGCGGCTACGTGGCCCCGCGCCATCTGAAGGCCATTGCCGACACGCAGAACACGCTGTTGGCCGCCTACGACACTTCCGACAGCGTCGGAATATTGGACAGCTATTTCCCGTCCGCTTCGTTCTTCACGGAGATGGAGCTCTTCGACCGGCACTGCACCAAGTTCAAGAGCGGTGGCGGCAATCTTGACTATGTTTCTGTCTGCACGCCCAACTATCTGCACGACGCGCACACGCGCTATGCGTTGCGCCTCGGCGCGGATGTGATTTGCGAGAAGCCTCTTGTGCTCAATCCGTGGAATCTGGACGGGCTTCGTTATACCGAGGAGCAGACGGGGCACAAGGTCAACAACATCCTGCAATTGCGTCTTCATCCCTCCATTATAGCCCTGAAGGAGAAAATTGACAAAGGGCCTCAGGACAAGATTTACGACGTGGATCTGACCTACATCACCTCCCGGGGGTATTGGTATTATGCCTCCTGGAAGGGGGATGTGCGCAAGAGCGGCGGCATCGCTACCAACATTGGCATCCATTTTCTGGATATGCTGGTGTACATCTTCGGCGGTGTGGAGCGGAGTGTGGTGCATTTATCGACCCACGACCGTGTGGCGGGGCTCTTGTTGCTGAAGCGCGCGCGTGTCCGTTATTTCCTGAGCATCAATGCCCACACGTTGCCTGAGGAGGCGGTGCGGGAGGGGTTGCGCACGTACCGTTCCATCACCATCGGTGACGAGGCCTTCGAGTTCAGCGGCGGTTTCACAGAGTTGCACACGGAGAGTTACCGGCGCATTCTGGAGGGCCGGGGTTTTGGCCTCGACGATGCGCGTCCCTGCATTGAGTTGGCCTACGACATCCGCAATGCCGAGCCGGTGGGCCTGGTGGGCGATTACCATCCTATGGCCGCTTTGCCCACGGAACCGCACCCGTTCGGGTGGTGATACATTTAAAAGGCGCGTTTTCACGAGTAATCAAAAAAAATGCTATTTTTGCCTTACCTAACAATCGGGTATGAACCAACAGTTTTTTAAAGAAGTAAGGAAAGGCGCAAAAGAGTTCGGTATTTCTGTTAAAATAGATAATAATGGGATATTAAGCGCAAAATATAGAGGTAAAGGCACTGTCTCAAAAGAAGGGCAATTGTTTTTAGATGCTGTTAATGACATATCCGTAAAAGTTGAGATAAATGCCATAAACAATAAAAAAGGAACTGATTCTGAATATATGTTTGGTGGTGCCTTTGGTGGAAATGATCTGTATGGTGAAACAATAGATGGTGTATGGATTAATCAGTTTTCTGTAGCTAAGCAAACGGTGATTCCATCTGAATTAAAAGATATGGATGAATTTTATGGATTGCCCGGCAGAACAAGTCTGCATGAAATCACAGAAGCATACAAAGGAGCAAAGATTGCAATGTCGGAAAATGTTATTTCTTCAGCAATTGGATCCAGCAACCCATTGTATAGAAGAGCGCATAGTGGTGCTATACCTCAATCTGGACCAATTAACCGATATTGTTATGATGCACAAGATAACACAATCGACTGTGATAGTGCAAAATGGATAGATTGGAATGCTAAATATGGAGTTAACGAAAAAAATTTAAAGACGACAAAAGTATATTGATAGAAGAATGATGAAAAAAATTGTTGTGATATTTTTTCTGTTTTCAATTTTCAGCAATGGTTTTGCACAAATACCTGATGGTTGTGAAAGTATTCAATATGAGTTGATTGTTGAGAAAATTGATTCTACAAACGATTATATGATAATATATGCTTATAATGAAAGTAAAAAGTTTAAAATTGTTACAAGAAAAGTGGAAAATGATTGTTGTAATGTGTTTGTCGGGGATAGCATCAATGTATCATTATGCAGTTTGAATTCCATGGATCCAAATATGGTCATGCCTTGTGATTGGAGTTATGGTTGGCCAGGCAACAACAATGTTATACTCAACGAAGTTGAATATGAATGTGATATTTTTTTGACAGACGATATTTATGGTTTGTGTTTCACTGATGATTTTCAGAGCAAAGAAAAATACAAAAAATTCATTCGAGAGCATCCTTTGTATGTGAAGGTGAAAGGGGAAAGAGATAGTGTTATTAAAAAAAACAGAAAAGGCAAAAGACATATGAAGATTTGACAGACGGAAAATAATCGTATTTTCGCCACCTCCAAAACCACCGCCGATGAATTACTGCCGACCATACCGTTTTGTGCATCCCCTACGGGGATGTGTGAACACGCGGGGAAACGCCATCGGCTACAGATATGTATCCCCTAACGGGGATGGGTTTCCTGTGACATACTCCGTCACCCACTCCCTTACTGATCACTCTTTACTGATCACTGTTCACTCGTCTCACACCTTCTCCGCCAAAGAACGCGACTCCGAAACCGGTCTAAGCTACTTCGGATCACGCTATTACAGCTCCGATTTGAGCATCTGGCTCAGCGTCGACCCGATGGCTTCGAAATATCCTTCGCTAAGTCCGTATGTGTATTGCGCGGACAACTCGGTGAAGCTGGTGGACCCGAATGGAGAGGAGGTTGATGACAACTTTGACAAATGGAAATACAATAAAACAACTGGACAATTAGATTGGATAAGCAATGAGGGCGGAAGAAGTCACCAGATCGTAGTAGAAACGCAAGATACTCCTCTGGGTGAGAAAGTGTATAGAACTGTTGAATTTGACGGAACAATAAGTAGGTTGTTTGATTTTTCATTGGTTAGTAAAACAGTTGATGGTATTATCGGTGGAGCATTGGATATGTATGGAGGGGCAACCACAGTAATGGCTGGTCTTATTATTGCAACAGGAGGAAGTGTTATCTCTGGCGGTGCTGCTTTGCCAGTGGGATCAGTCATTTTTTCCGCTGGTGCTTATCAAACAACTACAGGGTTGATGCAAATTACAAATGCTATTGCAGGACGTGGTGTTGATATGTACAAACAACAAGAACTTGTAAGAGATATTTGCAAATCTTCGGGAAATAGTCTTATCGGAGTTTTGTCTGAGGTAAAACCTAAGCCGTTTGCTGAAACAATAAAGAACACGGTTAAAACAGCGGGAAAGTCTATAGCCTCGTTCTCAATATCAGCAGCCTGGTCGGCCGCCTTGAGGTATAGAACAAAACATCCTAAATATAAAGGTCTTCCAACAGATGCAAAAGTGTACTAATTAATCATTATTATGGTAATTGAAAGAAACAAAAAGTGCCCTTTTATAGTTTATTTTATATTGTATTTGTTGAAATACCAACTAATATGGATTTTGATTGCCATCCTTGTTTCGTATATTATCTATTGTTTTAAAGGTGGAGAATGGTCTTTGATAGCTTATTATTTTTCGTGGTATAAGGATATGAAATGGTTTTGTATAGTTGGCTTTCTACCATTATTTGCACCATATGTGTATTTTTATCAATGTTTTTGTATGATTGAGAGATTACAAATTGATGAAAAAAAGAAAACACTTCTGGTTGATTACAAGACTTTTTTCTTTTGGAACAAAAATAAAGTATATGTTTTGGACAGCCCGGATTTCTATTGCTCGATTTCATATACAGATTATAAATGGTTTATAAATTTATTTATTCCTCATTGCAATACCGTGGTGGAGTTTAATGGTTCCACTGACAAAGTTAATATGCCCCTTTTATTAAGAGACAGATGTGGGTGGGAACAAGAACAATTAAATGAGATTTATAAATTATTGAAGAATTATAGTTTTCAGCACCACGGGGTTTAATGACACTTGTTGAGTGCCCGTTTTTTGCAACGTCTTTGCCCCATCAAAAATCTCCAATGCCTGCCACCCGCACATATACCCCGTTGTCCATGCAAAACACCACAAAAATCATCCATATAGACACGTATGTTCCCTGGAGATATATGAATCCCATGATAGGGATTTGGGCCCCTCGCAGGGACGCCTTCTACCAGGCTTTAGCCCCTGGCGGGGTTGGCCGGCCATGCGCAGTCTCCGCAACGCCGCCACTATTCCGCCACACCCATCCGCGGCCACAGCCCACCACCGTGTGGCGGAATCCCCAACAACACCCACAATGCGACATCGCCACAACAACTCTTCATTCTCCATTCTTAATTCTTAATTGGTCTCACACCTTCTCCGCAAAAGAACGCGACTCCGAAACCGGTCTGTCTTACTTTGGCGCACGATATTACAGCAGCGATTTGAGCATCTGGCTGAGCGTCGATCCGATGAGTGGGAAATATCCGTCTTTGAGCCCATATGTGTATTGTGCAGATAACCCTGTGAAGCTGGTGGATTCGAATGGGGAAGAGATCAATCCAATTTACGATTTGGATGGAAATTTCCTAGGGACAGATGACAATGGACTTCAAGGAAAGGCCTTGTTTTTAAAACGGTCTGATTTTAAGCAAAATATGTCACCTGAGACTGCACGACAACTAGACCAAGGCGAATCTTCATTGAAAAATGAGGCAGCTAAAGAGAAATTTAAAGAGCATTATCAAGGATTAAAAAACAGGCCTGATTACGATGGATATATTACCTTAAATGAAGCCAATGAGTGGTATAGAAATGGTAAGGGAGAACCTTTGTTTGCTGATTTACGAAAAATTGATTTGACTGGATTCCGTTCGTTGGGAGAATCAAAAGTTGGCGAGAATTATAATTATAATTTAATTTATACTAGTGGTTCAAAAGACGATAGGCTTGTATATGGGAGCCTTACTTTCATCAGGACTCCAAATGACGGAGTCCGAGCCTATGCTGACGGGTATGATTTTGACATGAAACCATGGCGGGGTAATACTGTGAGAAATATTCAAACTCTAATAGGTCGGCGAGTAGCAGGGGAAGGAAAGTCATATTCAATATTTTTGTATGGCACTGCAACTCTCAAAAGCTCCCTATTCGCTCACTAATACAATACAACATTAAGCATGGTACACAAAAAAGTGATTAATAAATTTTGCATTATCATTTCAATTATTTTTATAAGTTGTTTGATTTTTTGTCATCTTACATTATATGATTCCGACAGCCATAGAATATCAAAAAGAATCTTTTTCCATTCACAAAGAAAAGATATACTGGACTATAATGGAAATTATGAAATTCCACCCGTAGTCGCAGGATACACCAAGATTGGCAATTTGATATTAGTTAAGTGGAATCCGGATTATCCGGTCCCTGCTATATATGACAAATATGAGTATGGATATTCCGAAGATAGTTGTATTATGTACTGGATTATTGATTTAAATAAAAAAAAACAAATCGGGCCGTTAGACTCCATTTCATTTGTCAAATCCTGTTTATCATATGATATTTCCGAGATTCCGGATTTTTGACTTTTCATATGTTGTATTTTAGAAATCTTATCTTGTAAACATCCCCCCTTTTTGGATGTTTACATCTAAAATACAAGTAAAACTAAAAGGCGCGCCGTGAAAATGTAAACATCAACAAAGAATAGAGAATAAATTAAAACTTTCTCTCGGCAATATTGCCTGACAGACGGAAAATAATCGTGTTTTCGCCACCTCCAAAACAACCGCAGATGAACCGCCGCCGCCCTCGCCCACCGGTAACAGGGACACGTTGATGGAGACGCCATAAACAACTTTAGAATCTAAC
>JAEEGK010014337.1_pt1 | contig 17727 bp, 14 predicted proteins | sample 8958771 | NCBI WGS metagenome assembly JAEEGK01 (sample SAMN16246547, study PRJNA631951) | gut metagenome | biome: gut microbiome; feature: rumen; material: SC-attached | host: Bos | place: Iran: Karaj | collected 2018-10
ATCTGCCTTGCGGTTCTGAAAACCAGCTGCAAGAGCCTGATATTTATAGTCGCTGCGTCTGTCTACCGAAAGTCCCTTGTCCTTTTTTGTGAGGCAGTAAGAATGCATGTGCGGTTCTTTTCCCGAAATAAGAGTTCCGAGGTCGATTCCATACTTCTTAGACATTGACTGCAAAATTCCAACAGGAATATCAACAGTGCCGGTCTCATACTTCTTGTACTGCTCAATCGAAATGCCGCATACACCTGCTGCTTCTTCAACCGAAACGTCCATAATTTCACGCAGACCAATTAATCGGTCTGCTACGGCTTTAATCTCCTCGTTCATATTTCACCTCTTTTAGGGATTTTTTGGGAGTGTCCCTCGCTCACTTCGTTCGCTCGGGCCGCTATGTCCGCGGTTCGCTACGCTCAGCCTCCTCACTTCGCCTGTCGGCTTCGTTGCGGTGGCCGCCTGCGGCGCCGCTCCCAGCGCTCACTCTTTTACAATGACATATTATCTTAAATAATGTCAAAAATCAATAGAAAAATTAAAAAATAATAAAAAACTTTAGTATAATTAAATGTTATAAAATAAAAATACACTACTGCAGACATTTTTATTTCAAAATCAAAAAGGATAATAACTTTAATTACAAGCTCATTAAAAGAGGAAAAGCTTCTTCAGCACTTTTTGCAACTAAACCCGGGTTGTGCTTTTCAAGAGATTCATAGGAATTTAAGCCCCAGGAAATTGAAATAACAGGTATATTGTTTTTTCTGCAGGCTTCTATATCACGTATTTCGTCGCCTACATATAATATTCTTTTATTAAGGATTTTCTTTGTTTTTGCCAGAGCCTTTTTCTTTCCGAATAATGAAACATCTGTTTTTATATAGGAAAAAAAATCTTCAAGCTTATATTTTTTAAGGAAAGCACTTACATTTTTTTGAGAGTTTGAAGTAAGAATTCCAAGCTCGTAACCGGCTTCATGTACTTTTTTAATAAGCTCCATTGCCTCAGAAAGAATCTGTATTTCATCTGATTTTTCTGATAGTAATTGCTTTAATTTATAGACAAGATATGGAAGCTTCCAGAATTTGATTTCCGCAATTTTTACTAACTGTAATGCAGACATATGTGTGCTTTTTTCGCGATCAAGAGGTTTATAACCATATCTTTGAGCATGTGAATTAATTATTTCCAGACCAGCAGAAATAGTATCAGCAATAGTACCGTCAAAATCAAATAAAATTATGGAATCCATATGTTAAATATATAACTTATTAATCCTCAACTTTCAACACTTCACGGCGATATTTTGTACCAATTTCTGTAAGCTTGAACTTCTGGATTTTTCCGGAGCCTGTCATAGGAAACTCATCCAGGAACATAACCAGCTGAGGCCACTTGAACTTTGAAAGCTTATCGCGGCAGAACTCAATTACATCCTGTTCTGTAAGAGTTTTTCCTTCGTGAAGGACAATAAAGGCACCTGTTATTTCGCCGTAGCGTTCAGATTTAACAGCCGCAACCTGAATATCTTTAATTTCCGGCATCTGGATAAGGAATTCTTCTATTTCGCGAGGGTAAATATTTTCACCACCACGGATAATCATATCTTTAATTCGGCCTGTAATCTTATAGTTGCCGTTTTCGTCCTTTACACCCAGGTCTCCGGAATGAAGATAGCCGTTTTTATCAATGGTTTCGGCTGTGGCTTCAGGCATCTTGTAGTAGCCCTTCATTACGTTCCAGCCCTTACAGCACATTTCACCCTGCACTCCAATCGGACATTCCTCGCCTGTTTCAGGATTCAAAACCTTTACATCAATTCCTTCGAAAGCGTCGCCTACTGTTGTAGCACGAACTTCAAGGCTGTCGTCCCAGTGGCTCTGAGTCATTCCCGGGCTTGTTTCTGTAAGACCGTAAACCGAAGTAATTTCCGGCATATGCATTTCATCATTTACCCGCTTCATAAGTTCTACAGGAACGCCTGAACCGGCCATAATACCTGTACGCAGGGAGCTTAAATCAAACATGCTGAACATAGGATGATTAAGTTCTGCAATGAACATGGTTGGAACACCGTAAAGCGAAGTACACTTCTCTTTTTGAATCGAAGCAAGGGCAACAAGAGGATCAAAGCTTTCGAGAAGAACGTGAGTACCGCCGTGGGTCAAAACAGCCATAACACCAAGTACAATTCCAAAGCAGTGGAAAAGCGGTACTAAGAGGCAGAGACGGTCATTTTCTGTATAGCGCATGCGCTCACCAATAATAAATCCGTCATTAATGATGTTGCGGCTGGTAAGCATAACGCCCTTAGGAAAGCCTGTTGTTCCCGAGGTATACTGCATGTTTACAACATCTTCAGGAGTAACTTCACTTTCTATTTTATGAATGATTTCAATATCAACATGCTGACCAAGAAGAAGAAGCTCCGGTGTTGAATAAAGACCGCGGAACTTTTCCGGCCCCATAAAAACTACATTTTTAAGGCATGGGAAGCGTTTAGATTTAAGACAGCCGCGTTCATATTCATCAAGCTCAGGAACAAGCTCCTTTATCATCTGAACGTAGTTAGAATCCTTTACACCATCTGTTAAACAGAGAGTTGTTAAATCAGACTGCTTAACAAGATATTCAAGCTCATGAAGCTTATAAGAAGTATTTACAGTAACACCTACTGCTCCAAGACGAGCACAGGCAAACATATAGGTAAGCCAGTCTGGTACATTAGTTGCCCAGATACCAACATTATCTCCCTTGCGAACACCAATGGCATATAGTCCGCAGGCAAGGTCGTCTACGCGCTTATCAAACTGCGCATAAGTAAAGCGAAGGTCGCGGTCTGCGTATACCATAAATTCATGTTCAGGATTTGCTTTTGTTTTTTCTCTTAAAAGCTGGCTTAATGTTAATTCAATCATGAAATACTCCGTATTATTAATTCATAATATAGAAAAAACGCTTTATTTTCAAGAGAAATATTTAATTATAATAAAATATTTCAGTATAATTAAACTATAATCTTTTTTTATTGCTTTATGCATATTTTATGAGATAATTTATAGTTATGAAAGAGAGAATTTTTAAAAAATCTGTTGTTGTTTCTACTGTGTTGATTTTAGTCGTTGTGACTGTTGCATTCCTTGCTTACGGATTCCTTTCAACACAGCAGGCATCGCAGAGAGTAGCACAAATGTTGAGAGAGGAGATTTCACAGACGGGAATTATGATGGAAGATTCCCTTCAGCCTGAAATCGCATTAACAAAGAAACTGGCAACATCGCCAACCGCATTGGAATACTTTCAAAATCCAGCTGACCCTGAATTACGCAAAAAAGCCTTTACGGAATTTCAAAGCTTCCGTGAAGCTTTTTCTTCGCACATAATTTTCTGGGCAAATGATATTGATAAGGATTTCTATAACGGAATGGAGTATTCATATACAATTAATCCGGATAATCCTGCTGATTACTGGTATAAGATGACGCTCTATGAAACCGATGTTTATAACTTTAATATCAACTATAATGCCGAGCTTGATCAGACCTGTCTGTGGCTTAATGCTGTTATGCGCGATTCCAAAAAGAAGCCGATAGGAATGTCTGGAACTGGTATTGAACTGGATCCCTTTCTTAATAAGTGTTTTAACAGCCTTAGCGATAAAATCACAATGCACTTCTTTAACGAAGGTAAAGAAATTACCGGCGCAAAAGAAGATAAGCAGATGGTAGTTGATAAGGTTCGTATTGATTCAATTTATGAAAACCAGAATGTAGATTTTGATGCCCTGATGAAAAAGGCAAAGGAAATTTCAAAGGATGGTTCTTTAATTGAATTTGAATTAAGCCCTGTTGAACGTGGTGTAATCCGCTACCTTCCAAGCTATGGCTGGTATATTTTTGCCACTTCCCCAGCCTCTGCCGGTAAAGAGGATGGTATTTCTATTCTTATGATTATTACAATTGCAATTGTTGTTATCTTTGCAATTTTCGTAATTATCATTGCTAAGCTCAATGATGTAATGGTAAGAATTAAAGCTTCTCAGGAAAAGGAAAGAATCGTTGCTCAAAAGGAACGAAAGATTGGTGAACGACTTTTTGAAGAAGCGCAAAACCTTGTAGTTGCCACAAAGGAAACTGCCGCAACCAGTCAGGACTCTTCTGCTGCAGTAAAGGAAATTGTTGCTACCATGGAGGACTCAAACGTCCTCTCAGAAAATATATCTACAAAGATTAAAGACGTATCAAGCATTGCAAACCAGACCTCTTCAGACGTAACAGAAGGTGTTGCCCAGATTGAGCAGAACGTTGCACAGCTTCACGAAATCTTTGATGCAAACCAGCAGACTATTGACGGTATTAAAACCCTCAGTGAAAAGATTGAAAGCATCTGGGATATCGTAACGCTCATTAACAACGTAGCAGACCAGGCAAAGATTATCGCCTTCAATGCCGAGCTGGAAGCAAGTACTGCAGGTGAAGCCGGAAAATCATTCCGAATCGTTGCTAACGAAATCCGCCGCCTTTCAGATGGTATTATCGATGGTACCCGCGAAATCAAGGAAAAGATTAATGAGATTCAGCATTCTTCTGACTCACTTATTCTTGCCTCTGAAAGCGGTACAGAAAAGATTAATGCCGGTTATGAAAATGCCCGTGGACTTGAAGCAAAGTTTGCCAATATCCGCAGCTCTGCCGAAATTACAGCAACCAGTGCAGACGGTATTGCAGAAATAATCCGTCAGCAGGCAAGCGCAAGTGAACAGATTCTTATTGCTCTTAAAGAGATTTCTGCCGGTGTAGAAAACTTTACTGTAGCAACAGATAACATTTCCCTTGCATCGGAAAACGTTCGCAAGATTTCTGAGGACCTGAACAATGCAAGCAGAGACGAATGATAGTTATCTGATTTTTACAATTCATAAGCGCCTCTATGCAATCAAGAACACAAATGTTCAGGAAATAATGCATTCGGCAAAAATTCATCCGCTGCCTTTTGTACCAGAATATATTGAAGGTATGGTGAATTGTCGAGGAGTTCCCTACACTGTTGTAAATCTTCTGAAAATGGAAAAGGAAGAAAACTGTGAAATACCTGAGCCGACTGTTCTTGTTTTCCGCCGGGATGATGATCAGTTTGCATTGCATATTACTGGAATTGAATTATTTTTTGAGCCTGAGGAAGAAGATATTAATTCTGAAGGAATCAAATACAAATCACGCATAATTCCATTTTTTGATATTGATGCCATTGAAACGACACTTTGTCAAGATTTGAGGGAGGAAGAATTATGAGCGATTTACTTAAGGTTCTAATTGTGGATGACTCTGCAATTACAAGAGGACTTTTTGAAAGAGCTTTTGTTCGAAATAATTTTGAAATTGTCGCTTCTGTTTCAAATGGTCGTAAGGCAGTAGATTTCTGTCGTGATCATAAGGTTGATATTGTTGTAAGCGATTATAACATGCCGGAAATGAACGGCCTTGAAGCTGCTAAAATACTCATTCAGGAAATGGGAATTCCTGTTTTAATTTATTCCGAAGATATTTCTATCAAAACTGATGTTCTTGCATTAGGTGCTGCCTTTGAAAAAAAGCCTTCCCTGCAAAGCTTTGATGAATCTGTTTTTAAGAATTTTACAAATCAGGTAAGAACAGCTGTAGAAAAGGCAAAAAGCGAAGGATTAATCAACACCTCACGTTTAGAAAGAAATGGTGATGAAAATACAGACAGTATCTTAAGCAATGTGCGATCCTTTAAGGTACTTTGCATTGGTGCATCGACTGGTGGACCAACTGCTGTAGAGGAAGTACTTTCAGGACTTGGTAACAGCTTCCCTCTTCCAGTACTTTATACTCAGCACATAGATATTGGTGCAGATGAAAAAATGGTGAGATGGTTTAATCAGGTTTGTCCTAATATTCCAATGAGCCTTGCCAGAGACGGAGAGATTGCAAAAAAAGGTCATGTGTATATGGCCCCAGCAGATAAGCATCTGATAATAGATTATATAAAAAATGAACTGCCGGTGCTCAAACTTTCTGATGAACCACCAGAGCGCTTTTTGCGTCCTGCAGTAAATAAGCTTTTCCGCTCTGCCGCAAAGCTTTATAAAAGCTCCTGTCTTGCTATTCTGCTTACCGGTATGGGACAGGATGGCGCCGAAGGCTGTAAGGAAATTATAAAAAACGGTGGCTTCACTATTTGTGAAGACGAATCAACCTGTACGGTTTTTGGAATGCCTCAGGCTGCAATTGAAATGAAGGCAGCTTCAAGAGTTTTACCAAGAGACTGCATTGCAAGGGCGGTTGTAAAAATGACACGTTAACACAAGGGCGAGTTTATTATGGATGATAAAGAGTTTACAGATATTATTTCGCTTATTTCCAAGCAGACTGGAATTATTCCTCGTGAAAGTCATCAAAGCGGAATCAGAAATTTTATAGATAAGCGCAAAAAAGAAATTAAACTTAACGGACTTGATTATTATAATTATGTCTGCCTCAACAGACAGGAAATGGATATTCTTTTAAATCATGCTACCGTAAACGAAACTTATTTTTTCCGTGAGGAATCTCAATTTCAGTTTTTAAAGACAAAGGTTATGCCGGAGCTTCATACAAAACTTGCATTAAATCCTCTTAGAATATGGAGTGCAGCTGCCTCAAGCGGCGAAGAGATTTATTCTTTATATCTTCTTGCCGCTTCTCTTGGAATTAAAACTGAATGCATGGCAACTGATATTAATACGACTGTACTTAATAAGGGTGCAGAAGGAAAATATAAGCCTAATTCAGTAAAGGTTGTTGATGGAGCAAAGTTCCACTATCTTCTTTCTCCTTATATGAATGCCGAAAAAGAAGTTACCTTCCCTCCTGAGGTTACTTCTAAAATTGACAGACGACAGATTAATCTTACAAAAACTGATGCTATTTTCCCGCGTAATGTTCATATAATTTTTATAAGAAATGTATTTGTTTATTTCACAGGAGAAATGAGAAAGCAGATATTGCAGAAAATTGTAACTGATTCTCTTGCTCCAGGCGGCTACATTTTCCTTTCTATGAATGAAATTGCAACAATTGATTCTACAATAATACCAAAGGGAATTGAAAAATGTTCAGAAGGTAATGTTTTTTATCTGTATAAAAAAGGATGAGAGAGTTGGGTATAATTTCAAAGATTTCTAAATCAACAATAAACAGGAAGTCAATCTCGAAAAATCAAAATACGGCTAACGATCAGGAGCTTGCAACTATTGTAGCTGATATTCCTGTTACTTCAGAAAACGGAAATGTAATTAAAAATTATCTTGCAGAAACAAGATGGCTTGCTCATACACTTAGAACCCAGCCGGAAATGACTCAGGAAATTCTTCGTGTTTTAAGTATTACAAGAGACAGTTCTTTAATACTTGGCTTTACTCCTGTTTACCGTTTATACAAGGCTACAGAGGATTTATATAAAGCAATTATCGATGGCAAAACAGTTTTTTCAGATAATCTTTTTCTTCTGATAAATGAAACGGCAGACAAGCTTTCTGAAATGTGCGACATGATTGAACAGGGCCGCATGAATGAGCTCTTCGATGTAAATGTTAAGCCTTACCTTCTCTATCTGGATAAGGCAGTTGCCGGTGAGCTTTTTAATGCTATGAGTCTGTCTGAAGGTAATAAAGAAAAAACGCTTTTACTGCAGCAGAAGATGGAAGAAGAAGAGCGCGAGGCAGAAGAAAAAAGAAAGGAAAAAGAAAAGATTCCTGAAAAAATTACACTGGACTCTTCAAAGATTTCTGAGCTTGTTAATCAGCATCAGGAAATGATTGCCCGTTCTTATATAATTATAAATCAGATAGAAACTCTCAAAGAAGCAATTTTCGAAGATAATAAAAAGCTGATTCGCGATACCTCAAAGCAGCTTTCTGCAGATGCACAGAACCTTCAGGCAAATCTATTGCTTTCTCACGAACAGATTCTTTCATTTGTTCATGAAGATTCCTTCCTTGCAAAGCATCAGGATTTCCATGGCTTTTTTGTATTTGCAAATAACCGCAAGTATATGATTCCTTCGGAATTTGTAATAGACGTTATTTCCGAAAGTCCTTCAAATTATATTGAAAAGCAGAATCAGAAGTTTGTAGTTTATGTTCAGGAAAACGAAATGGGTAACGAAAAGAACCGTGAAGAAATTCCGGTTTATTCTCTTTCTTCCCTTTTGCCGGGAACTCCAATAACAGAGCTTCCTGTAATGGATACAATTCTGCTTGTAAACTTTCAGTCTCAAAAGGTTGGAATTATTGTAGATGAAATGCAGAAATTTGTTTCTGTAATCAAAATGCCAATGCCGCACTGCTTTAAGTATTTCCCGATTTTAAAAGGACTTGCTTTTGATGAAAAGTACGACATGATTCCAATTCTTTACTTACCAATGATTATTAAAAAGTTCCGTTCTATGCGTGGTTACGATGTAAAGAAATTTGAAGCTTCTACACGTAAGCATATAAATCATGCACTTGTAGTTGACGATTCAGAAACAACACGCCTTATTGAACACACAATTCTTAAGGGCTACGGCTTTTATGTTGAAGAAGCCTTTGATGGAATTGATGCAATGGAAAAAATAAAAGTTAATCAATTTGATTTGATTATTTGTGATGATAAAATGCCTAGAATGAATGGAGAGATTTTTCTGGACAATGTTCGTCGCCTCGAAACTTATAAAAAGGTGCCGGTAATTGCTCTTTCAAACTCCCCTATCCCTAAGGCAGATATTTATATCTCAAAGGCAGATTTTAAGCGAGATATTCTTATCCAGAAAATCAAGGAGCTTTTAAATGAGTAAACGTATTATAGTCCTGGAACCTTCTGTTACAATTCAGTCAATTTTCATGGAGCTCACAAGACAATCTGATTTTGAATTAACCTTTGAACGAAACGGAATAAAATTCCTTGTAGCCTTGTATAATCTTTTACCCGATGCAGTTTTAATTAATGCACGCAATATGAATCCTTCGTGTATTGAGCTTGTGCGATTTATTAAAAGCGTTGCTCGTTTTAAAACAATTTTAGTTGGTATTTTTGCAACCAGCGATTTTTTGTTTTACGATGAATTCAAAATTAACTGCGGTGCCGATCTGTTTTTTACCTTCGATCAGAATACAATAATCTCAGATCTTGAAACTCTCATTGATAAAAAAGAAGGAGCTCTTGCAAGACCAGAGAAGAACGATATTGTAAAAACCGGAATCCTTGAAAAGATTTATTCAATGATTGACAGAATAGATTCTCTGGCTGATATTTCAAAAGGCTTTTTAAGTCTGCTTGCAGAAGTTGGAGAACTCCCCGCTGCATCTTTGTTTGTCAAAACAGATGATGGTCTTGAAAGCTTTTATATCTGCAGCAATAACTTTACCGAAGATGAAACACAGGATTTTCTTCGTGTCTGTATGACTGATTTCGAAAATATTTTCCCGAATCAGAACATGATAAACGTACATCCTAAAAAGCTTGAGACCGAATCCTCATTAGATGAATTCCATACCGAAGAGCTTCCCCTTTCTGCTTATCAAACTTTCCAGTTAAAAGATGAATATGGTAAACTTTATGGTACAGTTCATATTGTACGCGAAGGTGCCTTTACTACAAAACAGGTAGATCTTTTCAGCTTTGCAGTAAATGAAGTAACCCGCATTATGGAAAGCACAATCCAGATGCAGAGTAAGATGAAGTTTGAAAGAAACATCCGTAAAGCCTTCAGCCGTTTTGTACCGGAACAGATTATTGATGAGCTTGTAGATGGAGCTGAAACCGAAGCAAAGGTTGGAGTTGGAGAAAAACGCGACGTTGCAATTCTGTTCTGCGATATCCGTTCATTTACAAATATAAGTGAAAATAATAAACCAGAAACAATTGTGTCCTTCTTAAACCGTTACTTTACGATTATGTGTACGATTATTAAAAAGTACGGTGGTACGGTAGATAAGTTTATGGGTGATGCAATTATGGCTTTGTTTGGTGCACCTGTAAGCTATGAGGATAACTGTAGGCGCGCTGTAGCAGCTGCACAGGAAATGAGGTTAGCCGTTAATAACATTCAGATGGAAGATCTGGTTTTACCTGCCGGTATGAAGTTTAATATTGGAATTGGAATTCATTATGGTGATGTAATTGTAGGCTCAATTGGTTCTGCAGATAAAACTGATTACTCTGTAATTGGTGATAACGTTAACCTTGCAAGCCGTCTTGAAGGACTTACAAAAACCTACGGCACAATGATTCTTGTCAGTCAGGCTGTTAAGGATGATATAAAAGAAGCAGAATTTATTTACCGCCATCTTGATAATGTAAAGGTAAAAGGCAAAGAGCATCCGGTTCCTATTTACGCTGTTGATAATAAGCTTGAGGATTTTACCAGTACCTATCGTGAATATTACGATAAGGCCTTTGCACTTTATCAAAAAGGTGTATGGAATCTTGCAAGAGAATATTTCCAGAAGGCATTGGATGAATGTGAAGGAGATAAAGCTGCCGCTCTTATGGTTGAACGCTGTGATGAATTTATTATTCGTCCGCCGGAAAACTGGGACGGTGCAATTGCATATAATACGAAATAAGTTATTGCTTTTCGATAAGCATCGCGGCGTCTGCCCTGCCCTGGCGCAGCTCAAGAGATGTAAATGTTAGAGCGTTATCAGGGAGTTCAGTTTTCTGAGACTCACCAGATAACGCTTTTTTTACGGGTTGTTTATTTTTTTTAAGAGCCTGAGAAAGTGCCCAGTTTGAAGAGCGGTTCATCAGGCTGTAGTATTCTTTGTCGTCCATGAGTAAGCCCGCTGGCGGGCGGTGATAAATAGCAAAGCGTTAAAAAAATTGCGCAAGCAATTTTTAGCTTTACCATTTTTTTTGTGTTTCTGCCGGCATCTGACATTGTAATATTAGCACAGTATTTTGGGCTTGTAACCCGACGTGTGGTTTATCTGAGTAGAATTTTGAGTAGAGTTTAGTGAAATAATTTTGAAATAACACTATTCCGTAGAGTTTTTTTTGTGATATAATGACATTTATGGAAAATGTTGAAAATTTAAAAACAATTGTCAATTCTGATGGCATTATAATCCGATGGCCAAAAAAGAAAGAAGAAAAACGGGCAGTTCTTGAATATCTTATTACTAAATTTGAAAAAGGCTGTAAGTATTCTGAACTTGAAGTCAATATGATTATCAAAAAGTGGCATTCCTTCGGTGATCATTCGCTTTTACGTCGTGAGCTTTATGATGCTTTTTTAATGGATCGTTCTCCAGATTGTTCTGAATACTGGGTGCACGAAACTGAATAACTGGAGGAGAGTTATGAAAAAAAGTAAAATTGTTGGTTGCTGTCTGTCAGCTGTTTTTGCGTTCTTTGTGATTATCAATATAATTCCTGCAAAGAAATTTAATTCAGAAAATGTTTTTATAAATCATAATCCTGGAAAACCGATGCTTGCAGCTCATCGTGGCGGAGCTATTACCAGTCCGGAAAATACATTGATGGCATACCGTAATGCTGTTGCTTCATATGATATTGATATTGTTGAATCTGATATCTGGATTACAAAAGACGGAAAAATAGTTTTTTCTCATGATGGAACAATCGACAGAATGAGTGATATCAGTCTGTTTGATAATACAAAAGATGAGCATGAGATTGGAGATTATACATTAGACGAATTAAAGGAATTCAATTTTGGATATGGATTTAAGGATAAAAAAGGAAATTATCCTTATAGGGAACTAGTTACAGTTGATCAGCCGGATAGAAGAGAAGTATTAAAAGAAAATGGACTTCAGATTCTTGAAGTAGAATCCTTGTTCAAGGAATTTTATACGGCCAAACCAGATTTGTTGTTTATCGTAGAAATAAAAAATGGTGGTGAACAAGGTTTTAAGGCTGTACAGGCTTTAGATGATTTACTGACAAATAAATATCCAGAATTCAAAAAAAATGTAGTTATTGGTACCTTCCATGATGAAATATCAAAAGATTTGAGAGAAAATCATCCTGATCTCCTTCGGGGGGCTTCAACAGGAGATGCTTGTCGTTTTATTATTTCACATATTTTTGGGGTAAATATTTTTAGTAAAGCTGATTTTGCCTGTCTTCAGATTCCAACTTCTTACAAAGTAAAGGGTGTAAAAATTAGTCTTGATCGAAAAACATTCATAAAACGTGCACATCGTAGGAATATTGCGATTCAGTACTGGACCATCAATACAGCAGAAGAAATGCGACAGCTTGCAGCTTTAGGTTGTGATTGTATCATGACTGATGATCCCGAATTATTTGTTGAAGTTGCAAAGGAATGGAAATAAAAAAAACTAATTGATATAATCAAAAAATGAAAAGTCACATTTACATCACACGTCACGGCGAATCTGTATGGAACGTTGAAGGAAAAGTTCAGGGAATTACAGATACGCCTCTTACAGAAAAAGGTATTGCTCAGGCTCATGAGCTTGCAAAAAAAATCAAAGAAAGCGGAATAAAGATCGATGAAGTAATTCACTCTCCATTAAGTCGGGCTGCCGATACTGCAAAAATTGTTGCTGAAGAAAACGGACTGCCACTCACAGTTGACCCACGTCTTATTGAACAGAACTTCGGTGAATATGAAGGACACGAGTGGGAAAAGCATCCGGGAGTTTTTCACGAAGCAAAAAAGCAGTTTGCATGTGATTATAATGGTGGTGAGTCTATGCTCCGCCTTGGTCAGAGAATCTATAACCTTATTGATGAACTTAAAGAGCGCAGTGAAAAAGAAAATAAAACTTTCCTGCTGGTTACTCACGGCGGAATTGCCAGAATGATTCATTCCTATTTCTTTTCTGAAACAAATGAAGAGTTCAGTTCTACAAATATAGATAACTGTGAAGTTAAGGAGTACGAGTTCTAAAGTGGCTATTGAAAATTTTCTGAAATCTAAAAATATCCGCCTAGACCAGCAGCTTCGCTTTACAGTCGAAATCGACAAGATGACTTCGATTTTGCGCCGTACCATGCTGATTGACGGTTCACGCCGCGAAAATGATGCAGAGCATTCCTGGCACATTGCTGTTATGGCTTTGATTTTTGCTGAATATACGGTTGAACCGGTTGATATTGCAAGAGCTGTAAAAATGTGCGTCGTTCATGATCTTATAGAAATCTATGCAGGCGATACCTTTGCATATGATGTCGCAGGAAATCAGGATAAAGCTGAACGAGAAGCTGCTTCAGCAGACAAACTTTTTGCACAGCTTCCGAAAGAGCAGGGAACAGAAATCCGTTTGCTTTGGGAAGAGTTTGATGCTATGCAAACACCGGATGCAAAATATGCTGCCTGTATGGACCGCCTTCAGCCGTTCCTTCATAACACATTAACAGAAGGGCATACCTGGGTTGAAAGTGGAACCTGTTGTTCCTCCGTAGAAAAGCGTATGGCTATCATTAAGGACTTTATGCCTGAAGTTTACAAATGGGTTGAAAAAAATATTGATAATGCAATAGAAAAAGGCTGGCTAAAAGCTTAGTGAGAGGAAAAATGACAGATTTAGAAAAGAAAATTGGTGAAATTAAAGTTGGCTATCCTGATTGCTGTTACTCAGTTGGAAATAACTGGTTTCGTTACAGAGCCGCTGCAATTATTATTGAAGACGGATGTATGCTTGCGGTAACAAATCCAACATCGCCTCATTATTATTCTGTAGGCGGTGGAGTTAACATGAATGAAAAATCAGAAGACTGTGTTGTCCGCGAAGTTCTTGAAGAAACTGGTGTTGCTTATGAAATTGACCGCCTTGCTGTAGTTTGCGAAAATCTTTTTAATGGGAAAGAAGATAGCCTTGATGGGTTTAATTGCCACGTTCTGGAATTCTATTATCTTATGAAAAGCCGTGGTTCAAAAGATGTTCATTCAGAAAGTTATGGCTGGAATAATGCAAAGGAAGAACTTGTATGGATTCCAATAGAAAAACTTCCTGAAACAAATATCAAACCAGATTTTCTGAAAACCCGTATTCCTGAAATCTTAAAAAACAGCGGTGTACTCCACATCGTTAATGACGAACGTTAGTTAGTTTTTACTCGCAGCCTTTTCTAAAAGTTCAATCAATTCGCTGTAATTCTTGCGCACTGATTTTCTGTGTGCGTCCTGAATAAACTCCAGTTCATTTCGGAACAATCTGTCTTTTGCAGAAACAGGCATGTATTGAATACTTGTCCTTGTATAATAGTGTTCGATACAGCCCTTTGGAAGAATGTAGATTCTTGCTGCTTCTGCTGCTGCAAGAATAAAGGCTGCAAGATTCTTTATAAGAGGAATTGTCTCTGCTACCTCTTGCGGTAAGCATTCTGCAATCTCATCTTCCACATTATTTATTCCCTGTAAAAGAACCGTTTTATAGGTATCTACACTTTCTGCATTTTCATGCTTTTCACGGAGTTGAGCCAATTTTTCCATAAGCGGCTGCATTTTTGCAGGAATCTTATTTACTTCAAAATATTTATGCAGTTCCTGAGAAATCCTGATAAGATATCGTTCCAGTCTGAAAATCAGTTTGCTAAGTGTAATTTCCTGTTCAACTTCTTTTTTTGAAAAGATTGTGCTGTAAAAATCAGCCTGTCTTTCTTTCTGTTTTTCAAGCCAGCCGATAACCCTTTCATCTTCATTTGCAACATCACGAAGCTTGCCGGAAAAAAGAGAATCCAGATCTGTTATAATACGGCCATTTGTTCCTAGTAGAGAACAGACTTTACAGAAAACTCCAAGTTCATCTTTTCCTCCCACATCAATAATTCCGGTTCCTGCCGCACTGTATTCATTTTCAATGAAAGTCAGAAGATAGGTGAACATCTGCTGGTCTGTATAACCTTCTACGAAAATCTGGTTATCAGAAAAAAAGAACTGTTTGTGGTAAGTATTAAAGCGTGGAAGAAAACGTCGGAATAGTGAATCGTCTTCATCATTTAATTCTTCTATACTTGTGGGCGCTTTATTTACATGACATACAACAACGCCAGTGAGTTCTTCAGGAGTTCTTAAATCAATATAAAAAGGGGAGTGCGAAATTAAAAAGAACATGCGGCGTGAACTGTGGGAAACTTCCTTCCTTATTTCATTCATAAAGAAAGTCTGGAACTGAGGGTGAAGGTGCAGTTCTGGTTCATCAATAAAAAGGCAGTCATCCCCAGTAGTATCATAAAGATTTACAAGCAGTGAAATGATTTCCCGAAGTCCGTGACATTCTGCATCTTCGAGCATATATTCAACATTCCAGGCTTTGTTTTCTACAATCGGAATTAAAGTACCATCAATATCTTCTATAAATGTGATGGATTTTCCGAACATGCTTGAAAGTACTTTTTCAATTTTTGCACGGATTTTTTCGTTATTTTTAAGAACCACAATCTGTTCGCTGTAATTTCTGTCTGATTTAAGAAATCTTACTGAATAACCTGCCTGCTCAAACTGCTGTGCAATATTCTGTGCAAGAAGTGTCTTTCCGCTTCCGTTTGGTCCGACAATCAGATTTATCTGCGACCAGTTTGTTTTTTTGAAAACGGTCTTTCCCCAGAGAAAAGGAATTTTTACACGTACAGTAACTTCATGCATGAGTTAATTATATCATAGCTTTTATCTGATTAAAAATTATTTCTTTACTGTATTAATGTTTTCCATTAGACTGAAATACAATTATGAATTCAAAACTGTTATTTAATGTACCCCCACAGAAGTGGGAAGAATATCTGCCTCTTGGAAACGGCCGTCTTGGTTGTATGGTAAAAGCGCATCCTTGTAATGAGGTGCTTCAACTGAATGAAGAAGGAATCTGGTCTGGCGGGCCTCAGAATAGATTAAATCCCGATACTAAGAAAAATCTGGAAAAGCTTCGTTCTCTTGTGAATGAGGGTCGTGTTCTGGAAGCTCAGTCTCTTGGCTTTGAAGCGATGAGTGGTACGAGTTTTAATCAGCGGGCTTATCAGACTGCCGGAGATTTTCATATAGATTTTTTCTCTCAGAAGAATAACGGACTTACCTGTGGCTGGCCGCTTCAGCATAAAGCAGATGAAAAGGTTTATGATAATTATAGAAGTGAACTTTTTCTGGATATGGCGTGCAGCCTTGTAACATATACTGATGATGAAGGTATCATTTTTACACGTCGAACCTGGATTAGTGCTGTTGATGATATGCTTTTTATGCACGTTACAGCCAGTGCACCAGGAAAAATCAATTATTCAGGATATCTGGACCGTGGAATCTGGACTGACCGGATTTACGCTGAGAATAATTGCATATATATAGAAGATTCTCACGGAATTCCGTTCTGTGGAGGTGTTGGCGCAATTGCACGCGGTGGTGAATATGGAACCCGTGGATCATGCCTTTATGGCGAAGCTTGTGATGAAGTTCTTTTCTTTATTGATATTCAGAGTCTCCGCTGGAATAAAAAATGGAATGACAAGCCTCTTACTCCGGAGAAATATAAAAAACTGATTCAAAAAAATGTATGGTCTAAAGAATGTAAAAAGAATCTTGAAGAAATCAAAAATCGTATAAATGAGGTTGGGCTTGAAACTGCTGCAGAAGATTTCTTTGCATGGCATTTAGTTGAATGGAAAAATTACTGGGATCGCTGCGAAATAGAAATTGGCGAAAGCAATAATGGTGATTTTGATAAGGCAGGAACATGCTCAAGCACACCTGAACTCTTAAAATCCGCCGCCCCATCTAATACACCCCTCGTAAATCAATATATAAATTTCTCACGTTATCTTATGATCAGCGGAAGCCGTACTCCTGGTGTTCTGCCACTTACTCTTCAGGGACTTTGGAATGGTCAGATTGAACCGCCATGGCAGAGTAAATATACAATCAATATAAATGCTCAGATGAACTACTGGCCGGTAAATATGACAAATCTCAGTGAATGTGAACTGCCATATTTTGATCTTCTTGAGCGCTGTTACGAAAATGGCCGTATAGCTGCACAGAAAATGTATGGCTGCCGTGGTTATGTGCTTCATCATAATACCGATTACTGGGGAGATGCGGCGCCACAGGATGCATGGCTTCCGGCTACTTACTGGGTACTCGGTGCTGCCTGGCTAGCTACTCATATAATAGAACATTTTGAATATACACAGGATAAGGCTTTCCTTGCCCGTTATTATTATCTGATGCACGAAGCAGCCCTTTTCTTTGTTGATTACCTTGTTCAGGATGGCGATTATCTGATAATAAATCCTAGTTTGTCGCCTGAGAACTCTTATGTAACAAAAACTGGAGAAACCGGTGCTTTTACGGCTGGCTGCGAAATGGATAATATGATTCTTGAACATCTTTTTAAGGGAATCAAAAAAGCAAGGGATGTGCTTGGTGATAAATGTACGGATAAAAAAGGTCATTCCTATAGTGATGAAGATTTTGCTTCTTTTGATTATGTACTTTTACATCTCAAAAAGCCTTCTCTTAATTCTGATGGCTCCCTTATGGAATGGAACCGAGAAGTTGAAGAGGTTGAACCTGGTCACCGACACATCTCACACCTATACGGCCTGTATCCAGGACACACAATCACTGTAGAAAAAACTCCGGAACTTGCAGAAGCCTGTAAGAAGACTCTAAAAAAACGTCTTGAAAACGGCGGCGGTCACACTGGCTGGAGTCAGTCATGGATAATTAATTTCCGTGCCCAGCGGGAGCAGGGGGATGAAGCAC
>JAEEGK010014338.1_pt1 | contig 17726 bp, 12 predicted proteins | sample 8958771 | NCBI WGS metagenome assembly JAEEGK01 (sample SAMN16246547, study PRJNA631951) | gut metagenome | biome: gut microbiome; feature: rumen; material: SC-attached | host: Bos | place: Iran: Karaj | collected 2018-10
GCTGGCGGAGTTCTCAAAACTCTCGGCCAGGGCGCAGCAGGCCATCTTGCAAAGGCCGGCCGCCGTGATGACCTCGGTCTTGACCGGCTTCATCTTGGGCAGGGTGGACTGCATGGCCACCACTTTCGATTCGTCGAGGTCATTCTCGCCGGTGAGGTAGAACTTCGCCTCGGCGGTGCCGGGCTCCACCACGACGGTGTCGCGGGTGTAACCTACGTAGGTGGCGATGAGCGTGGCGCGGTCCTTTAGGCGGAGCGTGAATTCGCCGTTGGTGTCGGTTTCAATGAGCTTTCCCTGCTCCAGGTGATAGACCTGGGCGAAGGGGAGGGGCTCGGTGCCGCCGTTGGATTTCTTATAGAAGACGCTCCCGTGCAGATTCTGGGCGAAGGCCGGGAATGCGGCCAGGCACAGGGTAATGATAATCAGGATTTTTTTCATTGTTTTTCTATTTGGTTGGGGTTTGAAAAGGCGCAAGGTCCCCGGTCAAGCCGGGAATGACGCTTGACTCAAACCAACCAGACAGAAAGCAGGGAAAGGGTGGGCGGTGATATGAGGGGCGGCGTGTCGACGTCGTCGATGCGCACGTACTCGGATATCACGGGGAGGAAGGTCTCCGCCACGGCCAGGAGGGGAAGCGTGATTTCCGGAGCGGCGATCCGGTCGAGGCCGGGGGCGCTGTCCTGCGCGTCGGTCACGACGAAGACCTGGGTCGAGCAGCAGTGCCCGTCGTGGTGATGGTCGTGGTCGGCTTCGTGGCTGTGGTGGTGGATGGCTTCGCAGGATACATCGCCCAGGAGCCAGACCAGATGGCGGCTGCCGTCATCGTGGCAGGTATGGATGCCGACGCCCGTGTAAGAGAAGACATAGGCGGCGATCACCAGCAGGCAGAGGATGTATCCGGAGGCACGTTTCATTGCTGCAAAAATAAAGGAAAATGACTATATTTGCAAACTACAGCGTTCAGAATCATCATTTATTAGGATATGAAACCTTTTTGGAAAGTTGTTTTCGGCGGTTGCCTCGGTACGCTGATCGCCTTTGTGTTGTTCAATCTCATCTTTTTCTGGTTCATCGGCTCGCTGGCCTCTTCGGTCGGCAAGGAAGCACAGCCCGCCGTTCCCAAGGGCGCGATCCTGAAAGTCGACATTTCGCAGCCCATCGGGGAGCAGGGCAAGGAGTCGTTCTCCTTCAATCCGATCTCCATGAGCGCCGATATGGGCCAGAGCGTTTCGCTCCTCAATGCGATCCGGGCCCTGGAGACGGCCGCGACCGATCCGCAGGTCAAGTTCGTCTACCTCAAGGGTGAAGGGCTCGGTATGGATATCGCCCAGGCCGAGGAGTTCCGCGCCGCGCTCGTCCGGTTCCGTGAAAGCGGAAAACCCGTGGTCGCCTATTGCCAGGGCCTTTCGGCCGGCAACTATTACCTGGCCTCCGTGGCCGACAAGGTCATCCTCAACGCCTACGGCGACGTGATGATCTCCGGCATGAGCTCCAACCTGATGTACTACAAGGATCTGATCGACCACCTCGGCATCGACATCCAGCTGATCCGGCACGGCAAGTACAAATCGGCCGGCGAGCCTTACATCAAGAGCGAGATGAGTGCGGAGAACAAGGAGCAGTACCAGAAGATGCTCGGCACCATCTGGGGCGTGATGGCCGACGCCGTGGCCGGCTCCCGCGACTTCACCGCGGAGCAGTACAACGCCTGGATCGACAATCTGGAAATCAACTCGGGCGAAGACGCCCTGTCCCACGGGCTGGTGGACGAACTCTGGTATGACGACCAGGTCCGCGACTATTTCTGCACGCTGTGCGGCGTCAAGGAGCCCAAGGACCTGAAATACGTGACCCTGAAAGATTATGCGACCGCCAAGGTCAAACCCAATGTCCGGGCCAAGGAGAAAGTTGCCGTCATCTACGCCGACGGCGAGATCGTAATGGATGACAAGGGCGACGGGAACATCGGCAACAATTTCGCCCGCGAAATCGCCAAGGCGCGCCGCGACTCTTCGGTCAAGGCCGTGGTCTTCCGCGTCAACAGCCCGGGCGGCAGCGTCCAGGCTTCGGCCGCCATCGAGCGGGAAATCGCCCTGCTCAAGCAGTGCAAGCCCGTCGTGGCCAGCTACGGCGGCTATGCCGCTTCGGGCGGCTACTGGATCAGCTGCGGCGCCGACAAGATCTTTACCGACAAGAGCACGCTGACCGGTTCGATCGGCGTCTTCGGCCTGATCCCGAGTTTCGGGAAAGCCCTCAAGAAAAACCTGCATCTCAACGTGTACGAGGTGGCCACCCACCAGCACGGTTCGCTGGTCAGCGGTATGAGCCCGCTCGATCCGGAGGAGGAAGCGGCGATGCAGCAGCGCATCGACGCTACGTATGAAGACTTCGTCGCCCGCGTGGCGGCCGGCCGCGGTCTGTCGACCGAGGCGGTCGACGAGATCGCGCAGGGCCGCGTGTGGGCCGGTGGCGATGCGATGGGCATCGGCCTGGTCGACGAATTCGGCGGCCTGACCGACGCCATCCGGTATGCCGCCACGATGGCGGGCCTGGACAGCTACCGGCTGGTCGAATATCCGGCGGTCGAGCCGATGTACACCAAACTGCTGTCGTCGATGAATCAGCCCGCCAACGACCAGGACATCACCGCCGGCCTGCCTGGCGCGTTTGTCCGCACGGGCAACTGGCTGCTCGGCATCCACAGCCCGGAAATGGCCGCCCAGATGCAGCCGATCGAAATCATCCTCAAATAAGACGGCCATGAAACTCCTGAGATTCACCTTGCTGGCGTTTGCTTCCCTGCTTCTCGCCCTGCCTGCCGGGGCGGAGAATGCCTTCTATGTGAGCCGGCAGACCGGGTCCAACCAGAATGACGGATCCCGGGCCCGTCCGCTGAAGAATATCCAGAAAGCGATCGACCTGGCTTCGCCCGGCGACGCGATCTATGTGGCGGAAGGCAACTACTACGGCTTGCTGAACTCAGGCAACATCAAGATCAACAAAGGCGTTTCGATCTTCGGCGGCTATTCGACCGACTTCTCCGAGCGCGACATCCTGGCACACCGCACCTACGTGCAGCCCAGCGCCACGTCCAACGACTCGTCGCAGGGCCAGGGGACCATCCAGATCAATGTCATGCAGGAAGAGAGCCTCGTCGAACTCGACGGCCTGATCATCGACCGCGGCAATTCGATCGCCTACAGCACGCGCGGCGAAGGCTGGCCGGAGGGCGTCAATACGCCGATGATGCAGCCCATCGGGATGGAGGGCATCGGCGCTCCGGGCGTTCCGGAGCCCCGGATCCATACCACGGAAACCGCCCTCGTCTACATCAGCACCGGCTCGAAGTGCGATCTGATCGTGCGCAACTGCGCCTTCCTCAACGGTCCGAACTACGGCATCCTGGGCGCGACCAGCAAATCGAAGATCGTCATCGACAACTGCATTTTCGTGAACATCCGCATGGCGGCCGTCGAGCTTCGCGGCTCCAACGGCGCCATCAACAGTGAGACCTGGTTCACCAACAATACCGTCCTCTTCATCTGGTCGCGGCTGAAAGACCTCAGCGACATGGGGTACGGCTACCGCTATCTTCCGAAGATGGACAGTTACCTCGACCGCAACATCATCGGCTGCTGCATCTTCGCCGGCCTCGACCGGACGCACGTGGACAGCCCGGCCTCGAAAGAGGAGGAGCGGGTCACCACCTGCGAGAACTCGCTGTTCTTCCTCAACCGCCAGGCCGACCTCGTCCTTCCGGGCGGCGGCCTGTTCCTGCGCGTCAATGTGGATGATTTCGAAGACGTGGATCAGCTGGATGCCGACGACAACAAGGCCGTCAAGGATCCCGCAATCTTCGGCGGCGTCATCAACCAGGCTTACCTCAGGGGTTTCCTCAATGCCGCTTACAAGGAAAATTTCAGTTATGACCCCAACTCGGTACTCAATACGTTCCGGCAGGCGATGGGCATGAACATGGTCGGCACGATGACTTCGACGGCCACGATGTTCGCCAACCACTATCCGGTGGAGGACGCGCTAAAGCTTTTCGGCGCCGTTCCGGGTTACGGGGCACAGATTCCTGACAATAAAAAAGACTAACTTCCGAACTTAATATGATCAAAAAACTTTTCCTTCTTTCCCTTTTATTCATCTCCGTACTTCCCGTGTCCGCCCAGACCTGGGTGCGTATCAACCAGGCAGGCTATCTTCCCGACGATATCAAGGTGGCCGTCCTGATTTCTACCGGCGATACGAAGGGCGATTTTGTCGTCCGGGATGCCATGACCGACGCGGAGGTCCTGCGCGGTCAGGGCAAAGCGGCCGATGCATCGAAATGGGCCCTCAAGAGCGCCTGGCGCCTGGATATGTCTGCCTTGCAGGAGCCGGGCAGCTATTATATCGTGGCGGGCGGCGTCAAGTCGCCGGTCTTCCGGATCGGAGCTGACGTGTATGACGGTTTCGCCGATTTCCTGCTGACCTACCTGCGCCAGCAGCGCTGCGGTGACAATCCCTATAACAACCACGTGTGCCACGAACACGACGGCTATATCGTGTACCATCCCACCCGCACCGGCGAGCATATCGACGTGACGGGCGGCTGGCACGATGCGACCGACTACCTCCAGTATATGACGACCTCTTCCACGACCATCTATCAGATGGCCTTCGCCTGGAAGTATGCCGTGGACAAGTCGGTTTTCAAGGACTGCTTCGACGCGACGGGCCGCCCCGGCGCCAACGGCATTCCCGACGTGCTTGACGAGGTCAAATGGGGCCTTGACTGGCTGGACAAGATGAATCCGGCTCCGCGGGAAATGTACTACCAGATCGCGGACGACCGCGACCATGCCGGCATGCGCCTGCCGTACCTCGATTCCGTGGACTATGGCTATGGCCCCGGCAAGGGCCGCCCTGTCTATTTCGTGACGGGCAAGCCGCAGGTCGCCGGCCATCGCGTGAACCGGACCACCGGCGTCTCTTCCGCGGCCGGCAAGTTCGCCTCCACCTTCGCGCTGGGCGCCGACGTGATCCGGACCTGGTATCCGGACTTCGCTACCAAGATTGAAGGAAAGGTGCAGGATGCCTGGGATTTCGCATTGGAGTTCCCCGGCAACACGCAGACGGCCTGCGTCATCTCCCCGTATTTCTATGAAGAGGATACCTGGGTCGATGACGTGGAGCTGGCGGCCGCCACCCAGTTTGCTCTCGGAAAGGGCGACTGGTGGAAAGAGCAGGCGGCTTACTGGGGAGAAATGGAACCGGTGACGCCCTGGATGGACCGCGGCCGCGGCCCCGGCAAAGAGTATCACCACTATCAGTGGTATCCGTTCATCAACCTGGGCCATTATCTCCTGGCCGAGAGCGGAGATTCCGCGGTCAGCGCGGAATTCGCCGGCTATATGAAACAAGGACTCCAGGACATCTGCAACCGGGCCGGAAACGATCCGTTCCTGCACGGCGTGCCGTATCTCTGGTGTTCCAACAACCTGACCTCCGCGGCCGTGACGCAGGCCTGGCTCTATGAGCGGACGACCGGCGACACGCAGTTCCGCGAGATGGAAGCGGCGCTGCGCGACTGGCTCCTGGGCTGCAACCCCTGGGGTACGTCGATGATCTGCGGCTGGCCTGATGACTCGATGCCGGGCTATGATTCGCCGACGAATCCGCATTCTTCCTATGTCCTGGTGAACGGCGATCTGCCGCTGGGCGGCCTGATCGACGGCCCGATCTACAATCAGCTGTTCCAGGATCGCGCCGGCGCTGCGCTGACGCGTGAGGATGCGTTCGCGGCGCTCAACAATGGCATCGCCGTGTATCACGATGACATCGGCGATTATTCCAGCAATGAACCCACGATGGACGGCACGGCCGGCCTGGTTGCCTATGCCGCCGCGCTGGAAGCGCGGGGCAAGGCCTGCAAGGCGGTGAAAGACGCTTACGGCGCCATCGTCCGGCTCAATCCCGACGAGAAGGTCGTTTACCTCTGCTTTACCGCCGACGTCAATTTCAACGGCGCGGAGAAGATCCTCAAGACCCTGAAGAAACAGAAAGTCAAAGGTAATTTCTTCCTGACCGGCAACTGCCTGCGGCACGCGCCCAACCAGGACGTCGTCCGCCGCATCATTTCGGAAGGCCACTATGTGGGCGGCCATTCCGACAAGCACGTGCTTTACTGCGACTGGGGCGCGGATCGGCCCTCGCTGATGAGCGCCGATGACATCATCGCCGACTTGCGTTCGAATTACGCCGAGCTGGCGAAATTCGGTGTGAAACGCGAAGATGCCGTCTGGTTCCTGCCTCCGTATGAACATTATAATGCCCAAAGTGTAAATATTATCAGGGGGATGGGCTGTCAAGTTGTAAATTATACACCGGGCATTGGAACGCCGGCCGACTATACGATTCCGTCTATGAAGAATTACAAGCAGGCGCAGCCGCTGATCGACGGCTTGTGGAAGTTTGAGAAAGAAAACGGGTTGAATGGCGCCCTGGTGCTCATCCATCCGGGTATCGAGGAAAGCCGTCCGGAGAAAGAACGCCTGTATAACCGGCTCGACGAGATCATCCGTACTTTAAAGAAGAAAGGGTACCGTTTTGACAGACTTCCTTAAAGAAACCTTCGACTTTTCGAACCTGCTGATGTTCTCGTTCGATCTGCTCCTGGCCGTCCTGATCGGCTGGGTGGTCGGACACGAGCGGCACGAAGCCGGCAAGACGATGGGGGAGCGATCGACCATCATCCTGATCGTCGGTTCCTATCTGTTTACCTATGCCTCGCTCCGTTGCGGCGTCGACCACAGCCGTGTCATCGCCCAGATCGTGACGGGCGTCGGTTTCATCGGTGCCGGCATCATCTTCAAGAAAGGCGAGAAGGACATCATCAACCTGACCACGGCCATCCTGGTCTGGACGGTCGCGGCGCTCGGCGTGCTGGTCGGCCTCGGACTCCGGGTGGAGGCCATCGTGGCCACCCTCGTCGTATTCCTGGTGCTCTGGGTGCGCCGCCAGCAGAAAAGCAGACAAAAAAGCAAAGAAAACACCGAAACGAATGTATAAGATACTCCGGAAAGAAATGCTGACGCCCACCATCTGTCTGATGGAGGTGGAGGCGCCGCGCATCGCCGCGGCCGCATTGCCGGGCCAGTTCCTGATCGTACGGGCCCGGGAGCAGGGGGAAAGGATTCCCCTGACCATTTGCGACTACGACCGTGATGGCGGGACCGTCACCATCGTCACCCAGATTGTCGGCGCCTCCAGCCGGATGATTTGCGCCCTGGAAACCGGGCAAGCGCTGGTCGACGTGGTCGGCCCGCTGGGCCGCCCCTCCGATTTCGTGGAGATGCCCGACGAGGCGCTCAAGGGCCGCCGCTACCTGTTCGTTGCAGGCGGTCTGGGCACTGCGCCGGTCTATCCGCAGGCGAAATACCTGCACGAGCGGGGCGCCCAAGTCGACATTGTCGTCGGTGCCAAGACGGCCGACCTGCTTATTCTGCGTCGGGAGATGGCGTCGGTCTGCGACCATCTGTACGTATGCACCGATGACGGCTCCGAGGGCCATCACGGACTGGTGACCGAGAAGGTCAAGCTGCTGCTGGCCGAAGGCCGGCAGTACGACCAGGCGGTGGCCATCGGCCCGATGATCATGATGAAATTCGTGACGCTGACCCTGAAAGACAGCGGCATCCCGTTGGTCGTCAGCCTCAATACGTTGATGGTCGACGGCACGGGCATGTGCGGCTGCTGCCGTATCACCGTGGGCGGCAAAGTGCGTTTCGCCTGTGTGGAAGGGCCCGAATTCGATGCTTATGCAGTCGATTTCGACGAGGCGCTCCGGCGCCAGACCATCTACCGTCCGCAGGAAATCGAAGCGGACCACAAATGTAAAATCGGGAGGAACTGACATGGCGGAGAAGATCGGACGCGTTCCCGTGCGGGAACAGGACCCGAAGGTGCGGGCCCACAACTTTGAAGAAGTCTGCTACGGCTATGACGAGCGCGAGGCGCTGCTCGAAGCGTCGCGCTGTCTCAATTGCCGGAATCCCCGCTGCGTGGCGAAATGCCCGGTCGGGATCCACATCCCGGAATTCATCGCGCAGGTCAAGGCCGGTGAATTCGCGGAAGCGGCGCGGGTGATTGCCCGCGACAGCTCCCTTCCTGCGGTCTGCGGCCGCGTCTGTCCACAGGAAACGCAGTGCGAAGGCAGTTGCATCCTGGGCGTCAAGGGCGAGCCCGTGGCCATCGGCAAACTCGAGCGCTTCGTGGCCGACTGGAGCCGTGCACACGGCGGCGTCGCCGTCGAGAAAGCGCCTTCCAACGGTAAGAGAGTGGCCATCGTGGGCAGCGGCCCTTCTGGGCTGGCCTGCGCCACCGATCTGGCCCGGGCGGGCTATGATGTGACGATCTTCGAGGTGCTCCACAAGGCCGGCGGCGTGCTGCAGTACGGCATTCCGGAATTCCGTCTGCCGAAAGAACGGGTGGTCGCCCCCGAGATCGACAGCGTCCGCGCGCTTGGCGTGAAGATCGAGACCAACGTGGTGGTCGGCCGTACGGTCACCGTCGACGATCTGCTCGACCGTGAGGGATTCCAGGCCGTCTTCATCGGCTCCGGCGCCGGACTGCCGCACTTCATGAACATTCCGGGCGAGAGTCTCAACGGGGTGTTCTCGGCCAATGAATTCCTGACGCGCAGCAACTTGATGCAGGCCTATGACCCCGAAAGCGACACGCCGATCTTCGTCGGCCGCCGCGTCGCGGTGGTCGGCGGCGGCAACGTGGCGATGGATGCCGCCCGGACGGCCCTGCGGCTGGGCTCCGAGGTGACCATCGTGTATCGCCGGACAGAAAAAGAACTCCCGGCCAGAGCCGAGGAAGTCCATCACGCCCGCGAGGAGGGTATCGTTTTCCGGATGCTGACCAATCCGGTGGAAATCCTGGGCGATGAAAAAGGTTGGGTCCGCGCCATCCGCTGCATCCGGATGGAACTGGGCGAACCCGACGCCAGCGGCCGGCGCAGCCCGATCCCCGTGCCCGGCTCCGAATTCGAAATCCCCGTCGAATGTGTGATCATGGCCCTGGGCACCTCGCCCAACCCCCTGATCTCCCAGACGACGGAAGGCCTCCAGACCGAGCGCCACGGCTGCATCGTCGCCGATGAAGCCGGCGCGACGTCCCGCCCCCGCGTATTCGCCGGCGGCGACGCCGTCACCGGCGCCGCTACGGTCATCCTAGCCATGGGCGCCGGCCGCCGCGCCGCCGCCGCTATTGATGAATATCTGAAACAGCACTGATCCTGCTTATGAAACGTCGATTCCTCATCCTCTTCATGGCCATGCTGTCTCTGGTCTGCTGCAAGCCGGAGCTCGATTTCGTGGACGGCTCGCTGCGGGCCGGCCGCGCCGAGGCCATGATGTCGTCGGGGAATGTCTCCTTGAATTTCCCGTCTGAATCCGGTTCCGCTTCGGTCGACCTGAAGGCAAGCGGGGCCTGGACGGCCTCTTTCGTCAACGACCGGGCGAAAGACTGGTGCTCCCTGTCCACTTCGGAAGGGCAGCGCGGCACCGCGACCATCACCGTATCGGTGAAAGATAATACGGACTACGACGATCGGTCGGCATCCATCAGCTTCGTGTGCGGCGATCTGAGAAGGACGATCAATGTCACGCAGAAACAGAAAGACGCCATTCTGGTAACGGGCAACCGCTTCGACCTGGGCCCGAACGGTGGTTCCATCACCGTGGAAGTGAAGGCAAACGTCGCGTTCGAGGCCACGGTCTCCGAAGGGGCCAAATCCTGGATTACGCAGAAGGGAACCAAGGCCCTGTCGACGAAGGTCCTTACTTTTGAGGTTGCTGCCAATGACGGCATGCAGAAACGCGAGGGGGAGATTACGATCAGCAGCACCGCCGGGACGGAGGTCGTGAAAGTGTACCAGGAAGGATCGCAACCCACGATCGTCCTGAGTCAGAACCAGTATGAAATCGCGGCCGAAGGGGGGCAGATCCGCGTGGATGTGCAAAGCAACGTCGACGTGGCACTCGAGATTCCTTCGGATTGCGACTGGGTGTGGGAGACGTCGACCAAGGCGATGTCGACCAGCACGTTTTACCTGACCGTGGATGAAAACGAAAGCTTTGTCGAACGCAGCTGCCGGATCAAGTTCCGGGCGGCCGCCTGGGGAATCGCCGAAGAAGTCACGGTTCGGCAAAAGGCCGGTGAACCGCAGGTTATCATTGGAACCGGTGTCTACGAATTCGAGGCGGAAGGTGGCGATCTGTCCATCGACGTCCAAAGCAATTTCGGCATCACGGCCGTCGTGCCGGATACCTGTGCCTGGATCCGGGCCGTTAAGACCAAGGCATTGACGACGAAGATCTTCCATTTTGAAATCGAACCGAATGACAGCGAGGATGAACGGCAGGGCGTCATCCTGTTCACCAACGAATCGCTTGGAATCACCGAACAGGTCATTGTCCGTCAGCGCGAGAGAAATGGCGTATTTGTTACCGAACGGGATTTCGACATTCCTGCGGAAGGCGGAACGTTCGAAGTAAAGATCCGGTATAATGCGGAGTACAGCCTCTATGTCGAGCCCGGCTGGGTCCACGAACTGGAGACGAAGGCGATGATGACCGATGTCCATCGCTTTGCCGTCGACACCAATGACATTCCTTACCCGCGCGAAGGATTCGTGTACGTTTTCCACGCGGGCGGGACCGACACGATTTGTGTCCGGCAGCCCAATCTGCCGCATTCTATCAAAATCGTTTCCCCCGAATCCCGGGAACTGTCGTGGGAGGGCGGGACCCTGGAAGTTCTGTTTGAACACAACCCCAATGCTTTCCGCGACATCCAGGTGTATTTTGACAATTTGAACAGTGCCATGGTTGGCGATAACTATGTCTTCGCCGTTGGTGCCCGGTCCTTCAAGCGTGTGGATAGCCGTCATACGTTGGCTACTTGTCCCTATGCGAAGAATGGACTCCGTCGGGAAAGGAAAGCGTTTATGGTTTACTCCAATTACGATCGCTCCACCTGTGATACGGCCTGGTTCACCCAGCCCCCTGTCACGATCCTTACTTCGGACACAGAGGTGACGCTGCCACAGGCGGCCGGCACCTTCTCTTTCCGGGTTGCCGGTACGGATCCGGGGCAGTACAGGCTAGAAACTCCTGCGTGGTGGCTGGAGCAGACAGGTGTATCAACGAAGAACGGTGAACTGGAATACCGGTGGAAGGCAACGGAGAATACCTACCGTGCCATGCGGGAAGAAGATATCAAGATCTACCGGACTGACGGTGGCTGGCCCGACGTGTTCCATGTCCGTCAGGAGGGATCCGGGCTCTCCGTGTCTGTGACCTATACCGGCAATCGTGTTACGGCTCCAGCCGTTCACGGCCGATACTGGAACGAGAGCGTCATCTATTGGGGCGACGGAACTTCGCGGAATTACGTGGAGAATGCCAGTCACACCTATTCTTCATCGGGTACCCACACGGTTACCGTCACCTCCCAGCGAATGCAGTATATTGACTGGGCGGAGGTCTCGTCCTTCCAGAACGGGATGCAGATCGATTTCTCCAAAATGCACTGATAAACCCGAAAAACGAATGTGACATGAAAAAGATAGCAGTTCTCGTAGTATTGCTCCTGTCGGGTTTCGGCTTTGCCCGTGCATCAGTAGTTACGCCTGAAGCGGCGCGGCGAACGGCGGAGTCGTTCCTGGCTTCCCGTGTCGGAACCAAGGCCAGCCCGGTTTCCCTTTCGCTGGCCTGGCGTCTTCCTTCCGCCAAACCGGGCGGGGCAGACCTGATTTATGCGTATGAAAACCGGACGACCGGAGGCTATGTCATCGTTTCGGGCGAAGACGCTGTCGGCCCGGTTCTGGGTTATTCGGCGGTCGGTCGTTTCCCTGCCGTCAACATGCCTGACGGTCTGAAGTATCTGATGGACTATTATGCCGACGTGATCAATCTTTCCCGTGAGAAAGGATGGGCCGCCGCTCCGAACGAGGCTTTCGACCCGTCGCAGATCGTCCGGCTCAAGACGGCGAAATGGTCGCAACTTGAGCCCTATAATGCCCAGTGCCCGGATATCTATGGCAATGGCAATCTTCCTCCCGTGGGATGTGTCGCCACGGCCATTGGCATCATTATGGACTATCACCGCTGGCCGGTACGCGGTCAAGGGACGTTGCCTTCCTATTCCTACACGATGTGGGGAACGAAGTACAACATTGAAGGCTGTGCGCTGGGGCATCCCTATGACTGGGACGCGATGAATGCCGAGAACCCTGATTATGGGGAAATCGCCCGTCTGCTGCACGAGATCGGGGTCATGACCGAGATGATGTACTCGGGGACGGGCTCCGGAACCGTTTCTTCCTATGTAACCCGCCTTTCCCAGTATTTTGGCTATGACAAGGCAATCAAGCGGCATGAACGGAATCATACGGATGACGCTCGCTTCGAGTCTTATATCCGGGCTGAAATCGATGCGAAACGCCCTGTCCTGTTCAGTGGATACAGTACGGCAGAAGGCCATTCCATGGTTATCGACGGGTACTGCGGACGTTATTTTTCCATCAACTTCGGCTGGGGCGGACAGTATTCGTCCAATGCCGGTTATTCGAATCCTCTGAACGATGGAGCCTGGTTCCTGCTGACGCCTGTCCAGGGGCACGAGCAGGATTTCACGGCGTATAACTTTAACCAGGATATCTTTTGCGGAATCAGGCCCGACGCCGGCGGAGATGCCCCGTTGTCAGGATGCATTTCTGAGGCCCGGATGTCGCTCCCTTACGATTTCGCTGTCGGAAAACCTTTCACCGTATTGATCTCCGTTCTTTCGTCCCTGCCGGCCGATGCGTATGTCGTCCATACCGACGCCAACGATAATATCAAGGAAACGATCTCGGGAAAGACGCATCTGGACGGCAATGATGACAGGATATTCGGCTGGACGTCGATACCGGTCGCGTGTACTGTCAGCAAGGCCATCGAAGCCGGCGACCGGATCTGTGTGGCCATGGATTCCGGCGGAAAGCGGGCCTACGTGGAGATGCCCAGGCAATCGGTCATCATCTTCCAGAATGATTCGCCCGACAGCGGCCTGCGCGTGGGTTATGTGACGGGGAACCGGGTCAATCCCGACAACGAGTTCCTGATTCAGGCCCTCCGCGACGGCAAGTCGTGGAACGTCCGTGAAGACTGGAACGATTTCTTCTACTTCAAGTGCTACAAAGACCTGGTGTGGCAGATCGTGAACGACCAGAATGGCGTCGTCGAATGGGACTCCGGAGAGTTGTACAACAAGGATACGGCCCACGGCGAAATCCCCCGCTTCACCTCCCTCCTCCAGGAAGACCACTTCTACAACTTCATCCGCCTCGCCCCCGGCAACTACACCCTCCGCCTCCGCAACCCCCTGACCGGCGCGAAGCTCGAACTAAGCATTGTCATCTGATCATCGTTGCATTAGAAGATATCTAGCATTTTTGCAATTTCAGGATAAGGAAGGCCGGTCACTCTGGCTAATTGGTGGATTTCGGAACTGAATCGTCTTCGGAGTTGTTTGGCGATTTCTGCTTGTTGATACCAGTTGAGTTCTTCCAGTTTTGTTTTCTGGAAGAGGGAATGACATAAGTCAGGGATAGCTGCCAGGATGCTTTGATCACGAAAGGCCGGCATTCCCGTGTCTTCCGATTGAAGGCGCCGCTTCGCCTTTGACGAATTGACTAAGAAATAGTTGAATCGGGCCGGGGTTCGGAAGATGGATTCTACATAAGGGACTTGAACGAAAGACTCCGGCAATACATACCCATTTGAAACCAGATAGTTTTCCGGTAAGTGGGTTTTGCTTTGCAGGATTTTGATCTGAGACCGGGCTGACAGCGAGCCGATTCTCCTACCGACAACAGCGGTTGTTTTGAAAAAAGCGTTGCCGGTCCCCCAAGGATACCCTGTCGGGTGCAGGCAGATGTTGGCGGCAACGCTGTTCATTTGGACATAGGCGACGGCTTTTTCAAGAGACTCATTTTCTTCCTCGAGTTGTTGGTAGTCAACGTCGTTGCGCCTGAGGTATTCCTTGAATCCATATCTCCGCTGCAGATAGGCGGAATGGTGGCGCTTATATTCATCAATAAAAAACTCGGCCTTCTCCTGCGTCCCGCAAATGACAAAATGAACGTGGTTTGACATCAGGATGAAGGAGAGGATCCCGGTCTCAGTCCGATAAGCCGTGACTGCTACACCATTCATTCCGGCTTTATAGTCTTCGTCATCCAGGAACCATAGCCTGTCAACAAGATGGTCTGTCGTGATCAACTGGAATGGTATCTTCGCTATCTTCGCAATCCTCTCCATACATCTCCTTTAATTCCTCTTCTTGTGACACCCAGTCATTGAACCATTGGTTGCAAATGTTTGCGTGTTCTTGTTGCTGTTCTTTTGAATAGGTTCGTTCTGCAGGATGCTGATCCTCCATCCAGCGAAGATAATCGCGGGCCCGAGTATATTTCTCGATCAGGTCGTTTCGCTCCTCTTCCTCAAGTTCTCTCAGCAGAATAGGGTCATCCGTATGGGGTACTTCTTTGGACATTTCCATACTTTTCCCCTGTTGGATGGGAACGCAGTAATGTTTTTTCCAGGGAAGAACGAACCATTGAGGCCCCAGTTCATCGACATATTTCTTGGGATTGAGCAGAATGTCCAGCTTGTCTTCAAGATCATAGATCATGACGTTTCTGGCAATTCGGTCTTTGGCTATGGTGAGAATCCAGTTATAATACTTCGCGTTCCAACGGAGTTCGTCGCGTATCCATTGCTCGGGATGAATCAGTCCACGCGGCATATTGAAACCGAGAAGAAGGTCGTCTGGAATCTCGGCGGAAGGAGAAAGCTTCGGCTTTTTGAACTTCGGAGTAAGGAAACCGAGAGAGATTCCCCATTGGGGATCGCCGTCGACATCACAGTGATACAATCCTCGCGTATAGGATGACGCGGCGTATAGCTCATGCATCATTCCGACGACCATTTCATCGAAGTTTTTGGCTTTGGCCATCACTCTGAAAGAGTGGGCCACGACACTGTAGCGTTCGCGGCCTTTCCAGGCCAGCGAAGTCAGATTGAGGATTTCCATGCATTGTCCCAACACGCTCATGGCTCCCTCCTTTTCTTTGGTGAGTTTTCGTGCGCATCAAGAAATGAGCGCCTTTCAAAGATCTTTTTCATAACAGCACATATCTAATCTTCAACAAAGATAATCTCGTGAAAAGCGGATGTCAAGTCTTTTTCTGGATGGGGCAATAAGTTTTGCTGCCGGTGTCCCGGTATTAGGGACACCGGCAGCAAAAAAGCCAGTTTTTGCTTCCGATGGTCCAAATAATGGGACATCGGCAGCACAGGGCGGGAATGAATTATTCCCAGGCCTCTGCGATGTCGGTTTTCCAGTGCCAGCCGCGGGAGGTGTAGAGGTCGATCATGTGGCGGAGGCGGGGGAGGTAGGCGTTGAAGCTGGCGGTGTCGCCTTGGTGGGAGGCGGGGTTGGACCATTGGAGTTCGGACAGGGTGGAGAGGCGGGGGAGGAGGCGCCATTCGAGGCTGTCGGTGTCGGCCACGCGTTCGGACCAGAGGCAGGCTTCGGCGCCGAGGACGTGCCGGCGCTGTTCGGGCGTCAGCCCTTCGGGGATGACGGGTACGTCGTAGACTCTGCGGATGCTTTCCGCTCCTCTCAGCCGGTTGTAGGTCGCGTTGCTGAAGTAGAAATGGCCCACGGGGCACAGGATGGCGTCATAGCCTTCCCGGGCGGCGATGGCGACCGATTCCGGCTGCATCCAGCCGGCGATGACCGTCCTTCGGGACGGTTCGCCGGTCACCTGGTTGCCCCAGTCGCAGAGGACGTCGTTCCAGCAGATCATCCGGCGGCCGTGCGCGGCCAGGAACGCTTCAATTTCGGAAGTGAACCACGACTGGAGCAGTTCTTCGGGCGTCTTGCTGCCGCTGCCCTTGAGGCCCAGCTCCCGGATCTTCCGCTGACATTCAGGACATTCCTTCCAGCGCACTTTCGGGCATTCGTCTCCGCCCAGGTGGATGTATTCCGAGGGGAAGATGTCCAGCATCTCTTCCAGGACGCCCTTGACGAAGTCCAGCGTTCCGTCTTTCCCGACGCAGAGCAATTCGTCGAACACGCCGTAGCGGGTCGATACCTCATAAGGCCCGCCGGTGCAGCCCAGTTCGGGATAGGCGGCCAGCGCGGCCATCGTATGGCCGGGCAGGTCAATTTCGGGAATCACGGTAATGCCTCGCTCGGCGGCGTAACGCACGATTTCACGCGCTTCCTCCTGCGTGTAAAAGCCCTGGACGGGAATGCTGTCAAGCGCACCCGTGCTGGAATAGTAGGTTCCCGGACGGTGGGACCCCACCTCCGTCAGGCGAGGATACTTCTTGATCTCCAGCCGCCAGCCCTGGTCGTCGCTCAGGTGCCAATGGAAATAGTTGAGGTTGTGGAGGGCGAGGATGTCGATCAGCTTCTTGACATAGTCGGTCGTGAAGAAGTGCCGGCTGCAGTCGAGCATAAAGGCCCGGTAGGGGAATTCGGGATAGTCGAAGACCGTCCAGGCCGGCAGTGCGAAGTGGTAGTGCCCCGGCGTTTCCGGAACGGGCAAAGCCTTGATGAGGGTCTGGATGCCGTGCAGGAGGCCCTGGGCGCCGCCGCCCACGAGGGAGACGGCTGCCGGCTCTACGCTCAGACAGTAACTCTCCGGCCCCTGGAAATCCTGAAGTCCGGATCCCATGTCGGGATCGATACCCAGGAAAATATAGTTCCGGCGGGGAGGACGCGTTGTGGTGCGGATGCGGCAGCCGGTCGCTTGCTGCAGCTGCCCGGCCAGCAGGTCCGCGGCGAAGCTGAGTTCCTCGTTACCTTCCGGATAGCAGATGACCGTCCGGGGAGAAAGGACGAACGGGGGTTCTTCCCCGGCGAAGAGATTCTGCGGCAGCGGGCTGACCAGGGAAAAGTCGCCGGTCAGGACTTCCGGCCGGTGGCAGCCGGAAAACAGGACCAGCGCCGCCATCAGGACGGCGCTGGCCAGGAGACGGAATCGATGACCGGTCATTATTTCACGGCAGGTTTGACATAGCGGTCGCCGGTCTGCGCCTTCACCGCATCGACAAATGCGGGTGCGTAGGCGGGTGGCGTGGCGCGGCCGCGGACGAATACGCCGTTTTCGCTGGGCATCATGCTCTGGTCGTTGTGCTTGACGATCAGGAAGCGGGCCAGTTTATCCCAGCGTTTCATCATCTTGTCGGTATAGGCGTCGGTCTTGTGCGTCAGGTAAGTGGCCCGTTCGCCAGGCGTCATCTTGACGGCCTGCGCCTCCACTTCCTTCTGGTCTTCGGCGTAAAAGTCTTCCAGCTCTTTCTGCGCGTCGCGCAGGTCGCCGATCATCGCGCTCCAGCGCGGATAGACCATGTTGGCCACGAAGTTGTTCATCCAGAAGGCGCTTTCCGTGCTGAATTCCCGGATATCGTTGTTCTCGCTGCGGAACGGCTCGGGGACGCGGGTGATGCCGCAGTAGACGGGGACATAGGCCACCATCGTGGCATCGTCCATATTGAAATAGGTCACGCCGCCCACGGCATCGGGCAGCCAGCTGCGCATCTGGCAGACCATCGTCATGCCGCTCTGCTGGCAGCCGATCGGCCGTTCGCGGAACATTGCGGTGGAGT
>JAEEGK010014341.1_pt1 | contig 17724 bp, 14 predicted proteins | sample 8958771 | NCBI WGS metagenome assembly JAEEGK01 (sample SAMN16246547, study PRJNA631951) | gut metagenome | biome: gut microbiome; feature: rumen; material: SC-attached | host: Bos | place: Iran: Karaj | collected 2018-10
TCTTACAAAAGATATTTACCGCAAGAAGATAATCCTGATGGATCCGCGCACAAGTACACCTGGTCTTGGCTTTGCCGCATGGACGCTTGCTGTTTACGGCATGGACGGAATTGCGGACTACTGGCGCAGCCTTAAGGCAAATATCCTGACGATGGCTCCGGGCTGGAGCACAGGATACGGTCTTTTCACAGAAGGAGAGGCTCCTCTTGTAATCAGCTACACGACAAGCCCTGCTTACCATGTTGCATACGGCGAAGGCGATAAATTCAAGGCTCTTGAGTTCACAGACGGTCATACATATCAGACTGAGGGCGCAGGCCTTATGAAGAATGCGCCGAACAAAGAGAACGCAAAGAAATTCCTTGATTTCCTTATCAGCGCAGAAGCTCAGGAGATTGTTCCAGAGACACAGTGGATGTATCCGGCGAACAATTCTGTAGAGCTGCCAGAAAGCTTCAAAGCTGTATCTGCTGTTCCTGCAAAAGTTCTTACAGTTGATAATGATGAGCTTGATAAGGCCGTTGAGATTATTTTGGCTGTTCTTGCCGAATAAATGAAGCATTTCGCCGCCTTTTGCGGTACGGCTGTTGCTGTGCTGCTCGTCCTGTTTTTTTGTGTGACCGCAGTTTCTGCTTTTGCGCCGGCTTTTTCCGGTGGTTCAGGAGCTGCTTTTGGGACGGGTAGCGGGGCGCAGTCTTCGGTCGTGTCCGGTTCAGGCGCGGGTGGCTCTGGTGCGTCAGGTTTGACTGCTCCTGACGGTTCTGGTGCTGGCTCTGATTTGCCCGATTCGGACGCATTCTGGCGGCGAATTGTTAAAATTAAAAATATCCTGTTTTTTACGATAAAACAGGCTTTCCTTTCAACGGTGGTCGCGCTCATAATCGGGCTGCCCGCCGCGTTCTTTGTAGCCTGCCGAAAGTTCCCCGGCAGGCGGTTCCTTGCTTCCCTTTCTTCAGTTTCACTCTGTATTCCGCCGCTTCTGATTGCGCTCGGTTACGTTATTTTTTTTGGAATGAACGGTGTTTTTAACCGCACTGTAATGGCTTTGACCGGCACAAAGGAACCGCCGTTCACGTTCTTGTATTCTTTTGCAGGAATTATAATTGCGCACGGATTTTATAACTTCCCGATAATAATGCGGACGGTTTCTGATACGTGGCGCAACTTGCCGGAAGACGAGTATAACGCAGCGGTTCTTTCTGGCGCGAGCAAATTCAGAATATTCCGCACGGTGACACTTTTCCAGCTTGCACCATCAATTGCAGGCGGCTCCGTCATCGTGTTTTTATACAGTTTTTTCAGCTTTGTGATTGTCCTGTTGTTCGGGCAAGCTGGTGGCTCTACGATGGAAGTAGAAGTGTATCAGGCGGCAAAAAACACGCTCGACTTTACGTATGCCGGGCAGCTTGCGCTTACGGAAACGACGGCGGCATCGCTTTTTGTCGTTGGCTATGTGCTGCTTGGCAAAAAAGGGCGACGAACCCATGCCGGAGTAAGCTCGCTGCCGCCTGTGCGCGTGCATGGCGCGGCGGAATATGCGCTGCTTGCGGTAATTGGCGGGGCAATTCTGCTGTTTTTGGTATTGCCGCTCACTGCAATAGTTTTTACTGGAGCAGGTGACCTTATAAAGCTTTTTTCACAGAAGAGTTTTTCGAATGCGCTTTTAAATACTGTTGTAACTTCGCTTGGAAGCGCGTTCCTTTGCGTGGTGACGGCGTTTTTCTTTGCGTGTGTCGCCCGCCGCGCCGATCCATACGGTAAAAGTATCCTTTTCCGCATTGTGCCGCTATTACCGATGGCTGTTTCTTCTGTTGTAATCGGGTTCGGGCTTACGAATGTTCTGCGCCGCTTTCACATTGCGGGTAGCCCTGTTATGCTTGTAATTACGCAGGCGGCTTTGACGTGGCCGCTGGCTTTTCAGCAGATTCGCGGCGCAATGGAGCGGATTCCTATGGCGGTGACTGATGCGGCATCACTGCTTTCGCCTTCAAAACTGGACGTGATTTTCCGGGTACAGCTTCCGCAAACGCGGCGCGCTTTGTTTTCGGCATTCGCATTTTGTGCGGCGATAAGCGCGGGCGACTCGAACTTGCCTTTAATCCTGGGAATTCCGCGTTTCGAGACGCTTTCTTTGTATACGTACAGGCTTGCGGGTGCGTATCGGTTTGCCGCCGCGTGTGGCAGCGGTACGGTTTTGATTATTTCGTCGATGGCGCTGTTCGCGTTTTCTGACAGGTTGGCTGGAAGGCGCAGTTCATCATAACGCGGCGGGAGGTGAGAACGATGTTTTTTATGGCAGAAAACTTACACATGGATTGGGAATCGGTTTCAATAGACTTCTCCGGCGGCGTGGATCGCGGAAAAATGCTCGTCATCGTGGGGCATTCCGGCAGCGGCAAGTCCACAGTGCTTAAGATGATGGCAGGACTTTTATCGCCCGGAAAAAATGCGCGCATTACGCTCGATGGTGCTGACATAACGAAAACTCCTGCGGGGAAACGCCATATCGGTATGGTTTTTCAAAGTCCCGCGCTTTTTTCCCATATGAGAATCGTTGATAACGCCGCGTATTCTCTTGCCGCTGCCGGAATGCGCCGGAAAGAGCGTTACGAAAAAGCTTCTGAATGGTTGGAACGTTTTGGTCTTGCCGGGTTTGAAAAACGGTGGCCAGATTCTCTTTCCGGCGGAGAAGCACAGCGTGTTTCGCTTGTACGGACGCTTATTGCCGAGCCCCGCCTGGTGCTTTTCGATGAGCCTTTTTCCGCGCTTGATGCTCCCCTCAGAAAAAAGCTTTCCGAAGAGCTTCGTCAGTGGCAAAAAGAACTTGGGTTTGCAGGAATCGTTGTTACGCATGATATAGAAGAAGCCCGCGCCCTTGGTGACGAGATAACAGTTATGAAAGCTGGCAAACAAGTTTGGAGCGGACTTCCTGCGGATTTTGAAGAATCGTTGCTTGTGTAAAGTTAGTCCTCTGACGTAAAGCCAGATTCCATAATATCAAGCATACATTTTACGATTTTCGGGTCGTATTGTGTTCCGGCATTATTTATCAGCTCTTCTCTTACCATGCTCATCGGAAGTTTTTTCCTGTAGCAACGGTCAGAAGTCATTGCATCGTATCCGTCCGCAACGCTTATTATCCGTGAGAAAAGAGGTATTTCCTCGCCTTTAAGACCATCCGGGTATCCAGTTCCGTCCCATCGCTCATGATGATGACGTACAACTTCCGCGGCGCCTGGAAGGGATGTGAAATCAGCCAGTATTTCCCCGCCTTTTGCGGCATGGGTTTTCATTATATCCATCTCACCTTTTTCAAGGATGTCGGGTTTTGTAAGAATAGAATCAGAAATACCGATTTTGCCGACATCGTGGATAATCGCCATATAATAGATTTTCTGCTGGTCCTGCTTGGAAAGTCCAAGCCTGTGTGCAAGCTCCCTTACATAAAAGCTTACTCGCGAAGAATGGCCGGATGTATATCTGTCTTTTGCCTCGATTGTGTTCGCAAAAAGTTTAAGAATCTGTTCTATTGCGACACGCGCCCGCTCCGCATTTTTCTCCAGCTCCTGCATTTTTATCATGAACGGTATGCAGATAATGATGGATGAGCCTGAGAAAATCGCCAGAATCAGCAGCGTATAGTAATACCATGTGCGTGATGTTTCCATCTTCTGCTTGTAGTTAAGCGTGACGGTCGCAGATGAAAAGCTTTTTGGCGCGTACATTATGAAACCGTATGTTATGTTTCCGCCCGGTAGTATTGTTCTGTTGTAATCTTTTGGCGGCTCTACAGTTATGATGTTGCCTTGTCTTGTGTACGTTCCGTTCCACGAATCTGATATATAAGCTCTTTCTGGAACTTCAAACTGGATGTACCAAGAGGTTATTTCAAAACTTGTAGGATTGTGAATTTCACCGTCATATTGTGCGCCCTGAAGCGGATTTCCGGTTTCAACCCATTTTTTTGACTGATTTTGAACCAGCTTGCCGTAAGGCTCATTATATGAATATGCCGACAGAACCTTTGACTCTGATATAATGTTTGTCTCGAAAAGCAATGGCAGAACAAATGCAGCTGTCATCGAGAGTATAAATACCGCAACTAAAACTATAAGTAGGGGAATCAGTTTGTTTTTATTTTTTAACATTTTTCATCCTCCTATTGTATAAAAACGTTCCTCCGGCATTTTCTCAAAGTATTCTTGAAGAAACGAAAGTTGTTCTTCCCGGCTGGAAGTGTTTAGGATTTTCGACCTGAGATAATGAGCATACATAAAATTGTCCAAAAAGAACGTAAAGAATCTTTTTGAGCGAGTCTCATAGAATTCCTCAGGCTGATATTCAATAAGGTCGGCTGTAAAAAGCTCGGCCTCCTTATACATATCTACAGAATAAACCCGTTTTTCGGATTTGGAAAGGAAGATATTAGAAAGTTCTGCAAAAATCCAAGGTTTTTGTACTGCGGCCCTGCCGATCATTATTCCGTCCATTTTGGGAACGGCTTTGCAAAGCGCATTGAACGAGGCTATGTCATGGACGCAGCCGTTGCCTGCGATTGAAATGTGTTGCTCCGATTCAGAGTTTGAAGAGGATTTTTCAACATGGTCGATTAGTTTTTGGATATATCCCCAGCGGGCAGGGCGCGAATACTTTTCTTTGCGTGTGCGCGGATGAAGCACGATGCGCGAAATTCCTTCTTCAAGCAGCATGTCAACAAAAGAAAAAAATGAGTTTTCGGTAAAGTCTTCATCGCCGAGCCTGATTTTCGCGCTGAAACGCAAGTTTCCGACGTTGGCTTTTACGGCGCGGAGCATATCGCGGGTCTCGTCGGCGGGTTTCATCATCCAGGCGATACCTGCGCCGTGCTTGTATATTTCCGGGGCAGAGCAGCCCATGTTTATGTCTATACCGATTCCGCCTTTTTCGCGGACAATGGTGGCTGCTTCCGCAAGTTTTCCACCATCGTCGCCGGTAAGCTGCCAGACGATTTTTTCCGGTTCAGGGCCGTTGAGAATATAATATTTTTCGAATTTTCCGCCGTTCACGAGTGATGCGGCGTTTATCATTTCGGTGTAGTATTCGTCGCAGCCGCCATGCCTGTAAATGGCACGGCGCAGGGCTTCGTGGCTTAGTGTCGCCATCGGCGCAAGAAGAAGTTTCATTCTGGCTTCGTCGCTTTTGTCTTGTTTATAGAATGCGACCTAACTGACTGGCTGTAAAAGCTTGCTTATGCCGGCAGCTCGGAGTCGAAAATCTTAAAGATTTCTTCCTTTGTGAAAAGTCCGCATTCAACCATGTCCAGACACTGCTCGCTTACGCTTCTGTTGAAGAAAAGCAAGTCGTCGGTACAGATTGTCATGCGCACGCCGGCATCGTACATCTTGCGGATAGGATGCTCCTTGAGCGATGGTACTGAGCAGAGCATTACGTTGCTCGCCGGCGTTATGTTGCAGCGGACTTTTTTGTCCGCGATATACTGAAGTATCTTGTCGTCCTGAGCCGCGCCGATTCCGTGCTGAACTTCATCAAGCTCGAAATAGTCAACGAACTGCTTTACAGAAAGCGCGTCGGAAACCTCTCCAATATGTGCCTTTTTCTTTATTCCGAGTTTACCGGCAAGGTCGTACATCGGTTTGAAAGTTTCCAATCCTTCAAAAACTTCTGGGCCGTAAAGGTCTAAGCTCTTGAAAACGCCGCTTTCAAGACAGGCAGGAACCCATTCTTTAATCTTGTCTGCAGGGAAAAGTTTTCCCATTCCGAGTTCCGGACGGAAATCAATTTTATCTGCGAATTTATCTCTTATCCGCTGAACCATGTCCAGGAATTTGTCTATGCTGTTGCCCCAATGGCCAACAAACTGAATATCAACACTGCCCTCAAGAACTGTTATTCCATCCGCGACAGCATCTTGGATAGAAAGAGTTATAAGATCCTGTGCGTCTTTTCCGGTGGAAGCTCGTGGTCTTGTGTAGTCGCCGATATACTTGTGCATTTCGGTAAGACCACCTTTATATATCTTCTTTGGAAAATCTGGAATATAGAAGCCTGCCCACGGAACGTATGAAGCGTAGCGCATACCCAAATTGAGGTGGTTATGTGCTTCAACTTTCTTATGGGAGACGAAATCACTAACACTAACGGAACTCATAACTGTTTAATACTCCAACTTCAATTATATGAATTGGGCGGAACCGAAAACATAAAAAACTGATTTTTCAAAATTTCGCCTATATACTCTATTCTAGCTTAATTGTCGGCAGAATTCAGGTTTTTCTTGAAAAAAACTCAAGAGAAACGAAAATCTGCCGAATAATGTGCTTTTGCTAGAAGTTTTCCATCTGTTTTACGAGCGATGCGAACGTGTTCACCGCAGCCTGGACTGGCGCAGTTGATGTCATATCTACGCCCGCAACTTTGAGTGACTCGATCGGGTAGCGAGAGCCGCCGGAGCGAAGGAACTTAAAGTAGTCCGCCCTTTCTTTCTCGCCGCCTTTCGTAACTCTTTCTGCCAGAGCAAGTGAAGCAGAAATTCCTGTTGCGTACTTGTAGACGTAATATGCGCTGTAGAAATGCGGAATACGCAGTCCTTCAAGGTCGCTCGTCTTTTCGAACTTAACGTCCGGTCCGAAGTATGCTTCAAGAAGCTTTCTGTATTCGTTGCGCAGAACTTCGACTGTAATCGGTGTTCCGCTTTCGACGAGCGTGTGCGCCGTATGCTCGAATTCCGCGAACATCGTCTGACGGTAAAGTGTCGCCAGAATGTCGCCGGCGCGCTCGGCAATAAGATAGTTCTTAAGCTTTTTGTCGTTCGTGCTGTTCATGAAATACTGGAAAACAAGCTGCTCGTTGAACGTAGATGCGACTTCTGCCTCGAAAATCGTGTAGTTGTAGTTCATGAACGGATTCGAATGGACGGAATACCATGAGTGCATGGAGTGACCGCCTTCGTGCGCCATTGTGAACACGTCGCGAAGAACGTCTTCCTTATAGTTAAGCAGGATATAAGGATAGCCGATGAATCCGCCGGCGGAGAAAGCCCCGGAGCGCTTGCCTTTGTTTTCGTACCTGTCTGCCCAGCCGTTCAAAAGACCGTCGCAAAGTGTGTTTGTATAGTCTTCACCAAGCGGTGCAAGCGCGTTCCTGATGATTTCAACAGCGTCGTTGTACGGAGTGACCTTCTTTATATCTTTAACGAGAGGAACGTACACGTCATAGTGGCGCAGCTCCTTTAATCCCAAAAGCTCTTTTCTAATGGCGTAGTATCTGTGAAGCGGCTCCAGGTTCGCGCGCACGGTTTTTACAAGGTTGTCGTAAACCGATTCTGGCACGTTGTCCGGGTAGAGAGCCATTGCCCTTGCGGATTCGTATCCTCTGGCGCGGGCTTCATAAATATCATGGTTGACGCTTCCTGCGTACAATGTTGCGATTGTGTTTTTGTGCGCGTCGAACGCCTTGTAGAACTTTGTGTAAGCTTTTTTGCGGATATCCCTGTCTTCGCTCTGCATGAACGACGACCAGGATGACTGCGTAAGTTTTTTAAGGCCATCTTTCGTGCGGATAGAGCCGAAGTCTAAGTCAACATTCGTGAGCGTGGAGAACGTTTTATGTGCTGTCGTTCCGCTTTCGCCCTCAAGGGACAGCAGACGCTCCTCTTTTTCGCTAAGAATGTACGGCTTCATCCTAAGAAGTTTCGTAAGGAATATCTTGTAATCGCTGAAATCGGGGCGTTCTACCCATTCTTTCATAGTTTTTTCGGCGATTGCCTGAATTTCAGGGATATAGAAGCTTATTTTTGCTTCGGCAGCTGAGCCCGTCATCATATAACGGCCGTATTTGTCCTGATTTGAGCTGTCCTCTCCATCTCCGGATGTAAGAAGGAACGCATAGGAACCTGTTGTTTCCATTACCATCATGAGCCGGCAGTATGTGTCGAGCGAGTTGCGGAGCGAGTCTGCACTTTCTGCAAGCTTTCCCTTAAAATTAAGAAGCTCATCTGCAAGAATCGGGATAAGCGAAAGATCGTCTTCCCACTCAGAATCTTTCATGTATAGGGATGTAAGATCCCATTTGTCTTTGGCCGGGATTTCGTTCCTGGCTGGTACTTTATTAGTTTTCATAATTATAAGTATAACTTATTAAATAATGTTTTGTAAATTGTTTAACATGGTGCAGATGTTTTGTTTGCGGTGTGGAAATAAAATGCAGAGTATGTTATTCTTTTTTACATGAAAACTGTACGTTCGTGCTGCCTTATGATTGCGGCGGCTTTATTGTTATTTTGTTTTACTTCTTGCTCAAAAATCATGGGATACGGTGTGTTGCTGTGGTCTGTTCCCGAAAGCGGGCTTTCTGACGGCGATATTGTACCTGTTTACATAAAATCAAAAATAAGCGGAGTGTACGTAATCGGTATTCCGGATACGGAAGATAAGATAGAGGTTCCGCTTTGGCAGATAACCGAGCCTGAGTCAAAGAAAAAGGCTGAGCAGAGCGCACAAAAATTTGCAGAATATAAGCACATGTACGCGCGTGTTGTTCTTGACGGTCTTCCGATGAGGGCAGAGGCTGTTAATATATCAAAACAAGTGTACCGTCTTAGAAAAAATGAGGTTATCAAAGTTCTTTACAAGGGTAAAGGACAGGCTGTTATGTCCGGTAATACCGCAATGGCTGGTGACTGGCTCCGTGTAATTGCTTCTGATGGAACGACGGGATGGTGCTTCTCTTACAATTTGAGGCTGTTTGACGAGACTGTTAACAACGACGGACTTGATAATGCCAACATAGAAGAAGCGGATCCAGTACGCGACAATATGCTTGAGTCCGTTTGGTATCCAGAGGAATACAAGGATATGGTTGAGAAAGGTACGATAGACCTTTCGAAGATGAAGCGGACATCTGCCTTTGATACAGGATTCCGGTCTGGTGAGGTACGCCTTACAATAGAGGATATTTCGGTTAAATATCCGTATGACGGCATTACAAAAACATCGGACTACGTTTACAAGTTCAATGGAACTCCGATTACGGTAACGATCCGAAAGAGCAATTTCATCGTTGTTCAGTATATAGACGACAGGGGAATGCCTGTTTCGTACAACCTTGTTACGCTCAATAAGTCCGCGGGTGAATTTATTGATGATGAGCTGACTCGCCGTGCGAATGTTTACAACAACTTGCGCGGTCTTGGTCCTTATTTTATAAGCTCCAATTATGGAACGCTGTATTTGGGCGAGGGCAATACGTTCGAGTGGACAGGTTACGGCGGACTTTCTCCGGCTGTAATTCCTTATGGCGCAGGTTCTACAGGAAAAGTAAAGCTTACGTACTTCCTTTCTTCTTCGCTTACGTTCACTTATGACGGTGCTTTTGTTCTGGAATTCGAAAACGGCAAGGAAGTTATCTTCCTATATGAGATAGAGGACGGCGGTATAAGAATTGAGGATGCTACAAAAGCGACGATAAAGGATAATATCATCCGGCAGCGTGCATCTAACAGTAACGTTATTTTCTTTTCGTTCTCGAAATCTGCTCCGAATCGATAACGGCGAGTTGCCTATTGGCGTTTTTTCTAGTGGCGGGTAATAATGGCTTTCGTTCAATTTTCAAAAGTTTCTCTTGCATTTGGTGACAGGGATATTCTCAAAAACGTTTCGGTGAATCTTTCTGCCGGTTCAAAGGCGGCTCTTACAGGAGCGAACGGTTCCGGTAAATCCACGCTGATGAAAGTGATGGCGGGCCTTATGGAGTGCGATTCTGGTGACCGCGCCGTACAAAAAGACTGCCGCATCGGATATTTGCCGCAGTCGGGCATAGTGCATCACGGATGTACACTTTTGGAAGAAGCGGACAGAGCCTTTTCTTACGGTTACAGCCTTCACAACGAAATGGAAGATATCGGTGCGAAACTTGCAGAAGACCCGAATTCGCCCGGCGCGATGGCGTTGCTCGACAGACAGCACGAGATTATCACTTGGCTTGAAGATTCGGGCTGGAACAGACGTGATGTTTTGGCGCGGCAGACGCTTGAAGGACTTGGTTTTAAGCCTGAGGATATGAACAGAAGCGTCGAGGAATTTTCCGGCGGATGGCAGATGCGCATTGCCCTTGCGAAAGTTCTTCTTGAAAAACCTGATATTCTGCTTCTTGATGAGCCGACAAACTATCTGGATGCGGAACATATTGCCTGGCTGACTAAGTATCTTCAGGATTATGAGAATGCATTTATCCTTATTTCTCATGACATTCCGTTCCTGAACAGCGTTATCAATATTATATATCACATGGATGGAAATACTCACACACTGGAAAGATATGTGGGTGATTATGATAAGTTCCAGGAAGTTTATGAGATGAAGAAGTCCCAGCGCGAGGCGGCTTATAACAAGCAGCAGCAGGAGATAGCCAAGCTGAAGGATTTCGTGGCACGTAACAAGGCCAGAGTTTCTACGAGAAATATGGCAATGTCGCGTCAGAAGAAGCTGGATAACATGGATATTATCGAAAAGATATATGATAAGCCGAAGCCGGAGTTTAACTTCAAAGTGGCTAAAACTCCAAGTAAGATTCTTTTCGAGACAAAGGATCTGGTTATCGGATATGACGAGCCGCTTTCTTCACCGCTTAATATTTCAATAGAGAGGGGGTACTGCGTAGTTCTTACAGGAGCAAACGGTATAGGAAAAACTACGCTGCTTAAGAGTATTCTGGGACTTATCAAGCCTCTTAAGGGAAGCGTTGAACTGGGAGAAAATCTTGAGATAGGTTACTTTGAACAGGAGATGTCACAGAATATTGAGACCACCTGTCTTCAGGAAATCTGGAATGAATTCCCGGGATTTACACAGTATGAAGTAAGATCAGCCCTTGCGAAATGCGGTCTTACGACAAAGCATATAGAGAGTAAGTGCAAGGTCCTTTCAGGAGGAGAACAGGCAAAGGTTAGATTATGTAAACTGATTAACCGCGAGTCTAATCTGCTGGTTCTTGATGAGCCGACCAACCATCTCGATGTAGATGCAAAGGAAGAACTGCTCCGTGCTCTTAAAGAGTACAAGGGAAGCATCCTTATGGTATGTCATGAACCTGAGTTCTATGAGAGACTCACCCCTGTAATATGGGACTGCACAAAGTGGACAACAAAGCTGTAATAGAAGAAGCCGCCGGCCGGATATGATCTGACCAGCGGCTATTTTTATATTGATATTATTCAGCATTAACTAATGCGTCGATATCTTCCTGAGTATAGGTGAGTACACCCAGATCCTCAAGATTGGTTGAGTTAGAATATATATCTTCCGGTGTTACGAAAGCTTCCTGGTAACGAAGGAACTTCTCTAACAGAGTACGTACTTCGTCAGCTGTGATTATGGCGTCAGCCTCAACAGCTTTATCCTCAGCAGCGTCCTTATCAAAGGCTTTCAGGAACCACTTTACGAAATTAAATATTGCCATAATGACATCATCAGAAATTTCCTTTGAAGCGCCTACATTAGGTGTGCTTTCCAGTCTATGCTCAGCCATATGATCCATCAGCTGTTCGCAGTACATTTTCAGTTCTTCAGAAGAATCCTCAGCAGAACCTGCTTCCGGAGCGGCTCCGAAAAGAAGATGATGTGACTTAAAGGTCTTGTCAGGATTACTTATAAGCTGATCTATTATTCTCTTTATAAGAGCAGAGATGGTGTTAACCTTCTCATTGTAGTGAATCTTATATTCAGGACCATAGGTAACAGCAGCTTCATCATAACAGAAGGTTGCAAACTCTGAGCATACCATTGGAGGTACATCAGAGTCCGGTGCCTTAATCTTGTTGCAGAATTTGATGAGTTCATAAGTAATGATCTTCAGAATATTTTTTATGATATCACCGGATATGGTATCAGGTATAAAATCTCCGATAATGATATAGATGCCGAGAAGTACAAGATTAGCATCCGGATAAGGGAGCTTTGCATCAACATACTTCATGGCAATATCAACTACCTTGGATGTATCCGGAGTATCCTTTAATCTGCGAATGTGCATAACCCTTGATCCAGGTGGGTCAATAGTATTCTTGGCGGCGAATTTGTTACCCTCTTCTACAATGTAGGCAGGATTATTATATGACAGCGCAGTATGGGTTACGGTTGAATGCGTGAGCATTGCAATTGCGCTGGATATGAAATCAGAATAATCTGCTTCATATAAAATAAGATCTCCGGGTTTCAGTTCGTTTAATTTGATTGTGTCAGCCATGTTACATCCTCCTTTACTGTAATTGATTTTTAAGTGCTTTCACATTGTTTCTGCTTAGTGGGATAACGTCTTTAATTCCCTTAAAGAATATATCGTACGTGTAGCTTATCCGGGGACTAAAATAATCCACTTTGGATAGGTTTGCAAGATAACATTTATGAGTTTTAAAGAAGTATAGCGGCTTCAGCTTTTCTTCATAGAAGCCAAGCGGTTTGTTGCCGCGATATACGCTATCTCTTGTATGGATATATACATTGCTCTGGATAGTCTCAAAGTAGAAGATATCCTCGGCATTTATAAGAACAATATCTTCATCATGATACCCGCAGATTATATTCAGCGGATCTTCTATATCGTGGGAGATGGAATCGTAATCCGGTCTTTGGACAGAAGATTCCTTCCGTAGCTTATCAATACATTTCTTCAGCCGCTCATCTGAGAAAGGCTTCTGAATATAGTCAAGAGCGTTTAGCTCGAAGGCTTTAATGGCTCCTTCGGTGTGAGCGGTGATAAAGCATATCTTAGTGTTCGGGTGCAGAAGAGTTATCTGCTCTGCTATATACAGTCCGCTTATACTAGGCATCTCCACATCCAGAAACAGCAGGTCGACCTCCTTACGGATAAGATATGCCAAAGCCTCTACCGGATCAGTAAACGTACTGATGACCTCAAGCTCCGGATAGTCTTCCAGATGAGCTTTAAGGTTTTCTACTGAGTTATATTCGTCATCGACTATTACAACTTTCATGTATGTCAGGCCTCCTTAGCGTAGTTAAAAGTTATTGTAGTTCCGACACTTGGAGCACTTTCGAAATGCAGCGCTTCTCCACAGAGTTTTCCGAGACGGTAATTGATATTTGCTATTCCCACACCGGTGCCTTTGTTTCGGGTTACATCCAGAAGCTGCATGGAATTCATGCCCTTTCCATCATCTTTTACCGTGAAGAGATAATGGTCCGGATATTCTTCGGCAGATATTTCAATCGTAAGTGGTTTTGAAGAAAAACCGTGTTTGATCGCATTTTCTACCAGAGGCTGAAGCATCAGAGGCATGATGCGGATATTCTTCAGTGTATCCGGTACATTTACGACGAGATTTATCAGGTCGTGGAACCGGATGTTTTCTATGTATATATAGGATGAGAGAAAACTCAGTTCCTCATCAAGTGAATACTCGACCTGATTTCTGTAATCGAACTTGTACTTGGTCCGCAGATAATCGCAAAAGCGCAGAAGAAGCTCCTGGGCCTTTGGGACATCATGTTCCATCAGGTAAGATACATTATTCAGTGTATTGAACATAAAATGTGGTGATATCTGTGCCTGCAGATAAGCTATTTCCATGGAGTAGGCCTGTTTTGCGTTCTGGTAAGCGTCGTCTACATCTGCCAGAAGTATGTTGATCTGACAGAGCAGGAAAAACAGAATTCCGACGATGAACAGATTCTCCTGTGGAAAAAGACGCAGGTTCATTCCGGTATCAATAGAGTAAAACTGCAGGAAGGATAACGCGAAAAGAACAACTATGCTTATCAATGAGAGCTAGGCATGTTTCTTTTCGGAACGTACAGCCTGGATGATACGGCAGATATGTATCAGAATATTTATGATAAGCAAAGCTATACTGTAGCTGGCTGCGATGGAAGCTACAGCATATGAATTGACAAATATCATAAGAATAAGATACGTAATATTCAGAACCCCCACAAAGGATATTATAATATTTTTTTTCTTCTGTGGGTCAATATATTTAAAGAAATAAAAAATACTTGTAATAAGAATGGCATAGGCCACATACTGCAGCTTCAGAGGAATTATAAGCGGCAGATTTCTGAAGAAGTAAAAGAAGATATTCTCATCCAGAAGAGTCTCCAGCAGTGCACTGCCAATACAGAAGATAGAGAGGCACAGTCCTGTACGTCTATGTTTGTTCATGCATGTGAGCAGCAGAAGATAGATGCCTATTCCAAGAAATATGCCGATGATAACAGCGCTCTTTATGGTCTGCATGGACTGGAAGAAGTAAATGTTATCCACGGTTCCGAAGTATAGGCTCTTAACAAGACCGCCCTGCTGTAAATTGAAATTTGACACGTGGATAGTGATCGTCAGGTCACAGGTATCTGTATTAAGAAGATATACGTTAGGCTGCCATACGCTTTCCTCAGTATACCGGGTAGTGCCGATTTCGCCGACTTCAGCTATAAAGTCTCCGTTGCAATAGAGACGATATGCTCCTGAAATAAGTGATGTTTTAAGACAGTAAGTTCCGGAAGATGGCAGTGTGATATGCAGTTCATAGGTTCCAAACTTTATGGAATCAGCGTCTGAAGATGGAAGCTGGTATAGATAACCCGGTACTTTGATAGGTGAAACATCGGGATAATCTGAAATGTTGTCAGAAGGGTATACGAAAGAATCCGGAACGAAATTCCACGTTCCGTCTAGAGAATAAACCGTGTTATCAAAAGATGCATTTGTCAGATCAAGATAGCCGCTGCTTATCTTTTTAGTACGGATATTATATTGGGCATAGGAAAAGATGATCAATAAAATGACCGAGAAAAAAAGAATTGCTGATACTGCTATACGGTAAGGCTTCTTAAGCTGCAATGTAGGTCCCTCATAAATGACATTACGGTGCGATTGCCGTATCCCCCTTGATGCGATCATTTCAATTCTATCAGATATAAATTCATATATAAAGAAACGTTTACGACATAAAATGCTACGTTTACGACATTGAGTGTTATAATAATACAGTAAAATGCCTGTTGACCTTACCCTTACGGCAAGGTTTATACTCCCTCATGACAAGGAGGACTTTGAATGTTATCAATAGGAGAATTCTCAAACATTTGTAAGGTATCGACAAAGACACTCAGATATTATGCTGAGATAGGACTGCTGGAACCGAGTGAAGTGAATCCTGAAAACGGATATCGTTACTATGCCATTGAACAGCTGGAGAAAATGCTGTTAATCAACAGGCTGAAGGCATACTCTTTTTCGCTGGATGAGATTAAAGAGATTCTCAGTGAAGAGGCGAAGGAAGACGATATACTGCACAAAGCATTTCTGCATAAGAAGAAGGAAATCGAAAAGCAGTTAACTGATTACACGCAGATACTGTCACAGCTGGAGAATGATATAACTGCCATAGAGCATGGGCGTTCCATCATGTCATATATGGATGATATTGATGTCCAGCTGGTGGATGTTCCGGATATGTGCATCTTGAATATCAGAAAGAAGGTTATGCAGGAAGACTATCCGATGGAATATGCGAAATGTTATGAGAAACTGTTTAAGCGTATTGCAGTCGAGAATCTTACTATGTGCGGAGCACCGATGGTTCTGTTCCACAGCGCAGAATTCACTCCGGCCGGACTTGATACTGAGTTTGCGATTCCGGTGAAGGAATATGTAACGGGTACAAGGGACTTTACGCCGGGACTGTGCTTAAAGACTGTTGTGAAGGGACCATATTCTGAGCTTTCTTCTGTTTATACCAAGCAGATAGAGTGGGCAGACAGGGAAGGATATAGGTGCAGCGGACCTCTGTTTGAGGCTTATGTGACTGATCCGTCCCAGGTTACAGATGAAAAAGATAACATTACTGAAGTTTATTATCCTGTCAAAAAGATATCCGGAAATTAGACGTTGATGAGAATCGGAGGGAAAGATGAAGCAGGATAAGATAAGGATGATGGAGAACGCCATCAGTAGTGATTATAACAATATGGTCGGCATGGTCATTATGAAAGACGGAGCTGTGGCGTACGAGAACTACTTTAAAGGCTGCACTGCAGAGAGCCGCATTCATGTTTTTTCAGTAACGAAGAGTATTGTATCTATACTGTTTGGTATAGCACTGGATAAAGGACTGCTGGAAAGTATAGATAAGAAGGTGCTGGATTTCTTCCCGGATTATACAGTTAAAAGGGGAGAAAAGACTATACAGAACATTAGAATTAATGATATGCTTACCATGACGGTACCGTATAAGTATAAGTTTAATCCTTATACAAAGTACTTTACCAGTATGGACTGGGTGAAGTTTTCTCTTGATAAGCTGGGAGGAAAGGGAACCATTGGAGAGTTCAGATACGCACCAATCATCGGCCCGGATATTCTGTCGGGAATCCTTGTGAAAGCGACTGGTCAGTCAGTGCTTGAATTTGCCAAGGAGAATCTGTTTGAACCATTAGGCATAAATGTAGAGAAGAATATAACCTTTGATAGCAAGGAAGAACAGATGGACTTCTATAAGTCTACCAGTATGAATGGCTGGGTAGCAGATCCGGCAGGTACAAATACAGCCGGCTGGGGACTTACGATATCACCTGTTGATATGGCTAAGATCGGACAGATGTATCTTAATAAGGGAGTATGGAACGGACAGCGTATCGTATCTGAGAAATGGGTAACTGAAAGCACAACGGAGAAGACTAGATGGAAGAAGCTGAATCTTCCATATGGATACCTCTGGTGGATAGGAGAGAAGGATGGCTTCGCTGCCATGGGCGACGGAGGGAATATCATCTTTGTAAGTCCTGAAAAGAATATGGTAGTTGCCATTACATCGCTTTTTTACCCAAGAGCAAAGGACAGAATAGAGTTTATAGAAAAGTACGTATATCCTATTTTTTAGTAGAAACAGGAGGACAGGATGGGTATAATATTAAAGCCGGTAGAAAGAGAAGAACTGGAAGAATTATGGAAGATGCAGGTTAAAGCATTTTCCGGACTGCTGGAAAAGTATCAGGACTATGATATGAGTCCGGGAGCGGAAGAACTGGACAAAATCGTTGCCAGATATCTTCAGCCATGGACAACCTACTACTTTATTATGGCCGGCAATGACAGAGTCGGTGCCATCCGCATAGTTGATAAGAAGGACGGCAGCCGAAAGCGTATATCTCCGATATGGATAATGGAAGAATATCGCAATAAGGGATACGCGCAGGAAGCAATGATTGAAGCTGAGAAAATCTATGGAGAGCATAACTGGTGCCTGGATACTATATTACAGGAGAAGGGAAATCTGCATCTCTATGAGAAACTGGGTTATCATCAGACCGGAAGAATAGATAAGATAAATGACCGCATGGATATAGTGTATTATGAGAAGGATTGACGTATGAATCTTATATATAAGAAAGCAACGTTAAATGATATTGATTTTCTTACAGAGTCAAGAATAGAGGTTCTGCTGGCGGCTAATAAGCTGCCGGCAGATACAGATATGCAGGAAGTGAGAGATGCGTCTTACGAGTATTATAAAAGGGCGCTGGCTGATGGAACACATGTAGCATATCTGGTATTTGATGACGATACATTTGCAGGAGCAGGTGGAGTAAGTTTCTATCAGGTTATGCCGACCTACCATAATCCAAGCGGATGGAAGGCATACATTATGAATATGTATACAAGGCCTGAGTATAGAAGAAATGGAATTGCATATAAGACACTGGATCTGCT
>JAEEGK010014342.1_pt1 | contig 17723 bp, 17 predicted proteins | sample 8958771 | NCBI WGS metagenome assembly JAEEGK01 (sample SAMN16246547, study PRJNA631951) | gut metagenome | biome: gut microbiome; feature: rumen; material: SC-attached | host: Bos | place: Iran: Karaj | collected 2018-10
CTCGATCCAGGCCCGGCGGGGCTCCACTTCCTCCCCCATAAGGAGAGAGAAGATCTGGTCGGCCTGAATGGCATCCCCCAGGGTGATGCGCCGCAGGGTGCGCTTTTCCGGGTCCATGGTGGTCTCCCACAGCTCGTCCTTGCTCATTTCGCCCAGGCCTTTGTAGCGGGAGATGTCGATCTTGGCGTTGGGGTTGTCCCCCCGCATCTCGGCGCTGACCCGGTCCCGCTCCTCGTCGGAATAGGCCACCCGCTGCTGTTTTCCCCGGGTGAGCTTATACAGGGGCGGCACGGCGGAATAGACATACCCGTTTTCGATCAGGGGGCGCATATAGCGGAAGAAGAAGGTGAGCAGCAGGGTGCGGATGTGGCTCCCGTCCACATCGGCATCGGCCATGATGATGACCTTGTGGTAGCGGAGCTTCTCCAGGTTGAAATCCTCGCCGATCCCGGCCCCCAGGGCCGTGATTACCGGCTGGAGCTTCTCATTCTTGTAAATTTTGTCCACCCGGGCCTTTTCCACATTGAGCATCTTGCCCCACATGGACAGGATGGCCTGGAAGCGGCAATCCCGGCCCTGGATGGCGCTGCCGCCTGCGGAGTCACCCTCCACGATGTAGATCTCGCACAGGGCGGGGTCCTTCTCATTGCAGTCCTGGAGCTTTTCCGGCATGCCGCCGGATTCCAGGCCGCTCTTGTTGCGGATGGATTCCCTGGCCCGCCGGGCGGCCTCCCGGGCCCGGGAGGCGGTCTGTGCCTTGTCCATGATGGCCCGGCCCACGGCGGGGTTCTCCTCCAGAAACTCCGTGAGCTTCTCCTGAAGGATGCCGTCCACCAGGGTGCGGATGTCGCTGTTGCCCAGCTTGTCCTTGGTCTGCCCCTCGAACTGGGGATTTGTAAGCTTCACGCTGATGACGGCGGTCATCCCCTCCCGGCAGTCCTCGCCGGAGAGGCTCTCCCCCTCCTTCAGGACGCCGATCTTTTTCCCGTAGGCGTTGAGGACCCGGGTGAGGGCCGTTTTGAAGCCGGTCTCGTGCATGCCGCCCCCGGGGGTATGGATGTTGTTGGCGAAGGAGTCGATGACCTCGTTGTAGCTGTCGTTCCACTGGAGGGCGATCTCCGCCTCGCTGTCCTCCCGGACGCCGGACACATAGATCACGTCCGGATGGAGGGGCTGCTTGGCCCGGTTGAGATAGGTGACGAATTCCCGGATGCCCCCCTCGTAGCAGAGGGAATCCCGGCGTTCGCTTTCCTCCTTCTCCGCGCTTTCCGGCCGCTCGTCGGCAATGGAGATGCGCAGGCCGGCGTTGAGGAAGGCCTGCTCCCGCATGCGGGTGTGGAGGATCTCATAATCGTAGACCGTGTCCTCGAACATCTCCGGATCCGGCTTGAAGCGGACGGTGGTGCCCGTCCGGTCGGTCTGGCCCACGATCCTCATGTCCTGGGTCTTTTCCCCCCGGCTGAACTTCATCTGGTAGACGCTGCCGCCCCGGTGGACCTCCACCTCCAGCCACTCGCTCAAGGCGTTGACCACGCTGGCGCCCACGCCGTGGAGGCCGCCGGAGACCTTATAGCCCCCGCCGCCGAATTTTCCGCCCGCGTGGAGCACGGTATACACTACCTCCAGGGCGGGCTTCCCCGTCTGCTCCTGCACGTCCACCGGGATGCCCCGCCCGTCGTCCGAAACGCGGATCACGTTCCTCGGTTCGATGGTGACGGTGATGTGGGTGCAGTAGCCGGCCAGGGCCTCGTCGATGGCGTTGTCCACGATCTCATAGACCAGATGGTGCAGGCCGGAGGAGGAGGTGGAGCCGATGTACATGCCCGGCCGCAGCCGGACGGCCTCCAGGCCCTCCAGCACCTGGATCTGCGACGCGTCGTAGGCGCCCTGTGTTTCCTGCAGCTTCTTCAGGTCTTCCATCTGTTCCGACATGCTCTTTCTCCTTAAAGTCCCAAAACAGTTAACATAACAGGTAGTAGCCAATCAAAATTTCAACTGTTGATTATCCCTGTTTCCCAACGCTTCAGCAGGGTGGAGGAATTGAGCTGGCTCAGCCAGAGGGTGCGCTTTCCCCCGCTCTCCGTAAGCACGAAGGACTTGGGCAGCTCGCCGGATACGTCCGCCACCTGCCCGGCCTTTTCCGCTCCGGCCAGGAACTCCCGGGTGATGCGGGAGGTGCTGGCGTTGTCCAGGTCGAAGACGCCGACGACGCTCTTTTTCGGCACGACCACGTCCTGACCCAGGAAAAGATAGGTGCTCTGCTTCATAAAACCTCTGACTTCTATTCCCGGACGGCCGCTACAGCAGCCGGTTCCAGCCCTCCAGGAGCACGGGATGCCCCTCCACATACTTCTGCCGGAAGACCTCCGCCGTTTCCCTGTCGGCGACGATCTCCCGCGGGTATTCCTTTTCGATCTTCCCGTATTCTTCCTCGCTGATCTCCGCGGTGGTGAAATAATCGTCGTTCCGGTTCGGATACCCGTGCCAGGCGAAATACTGCTTCCTGCCCTCCGACGTGCGGAAGCCGCAGCCGAAGCGCACCTGATTGGAGATCACCCGGAATCCATAGTCCCTGTCCTCCTGCGCCACTGCCCGTCCCTCCGTATCTTACCCGATCGAACCGTTTTCCACACGGATGATCGTGCCGCCCGTGCGGCGGCAGACCTCCTCCTCGTCGCAGCAGGTGATGAGGACCTGCCCGTCCTGAATGGAATTGAGCACGTAATCCTGGCGTACGGCGTCCAGCTCGCTGAGCACGTCGTCCAGGAGCAGAACGGGGGCGGAGCCCAGCTCGGCCCGGCAGATGGCCCACTCGGCCAGCTTCATGCTGAGGGCGGCGGTGCGGATCTGGCCCTGGGAAGCGAAGCGCCCCGCCTCGTTCCCGTCGATCCGGACGGCGATATCGTCCTTCTGCACCCCGGCCAGACACTGGCCCGCGTCGATCTCCGCCCGGCGCAGCCGCTCCTGCTGGCTGAGGAGGGCGTCCAGCAGTTCCCGGGCGCTCAGCTCCAGAGGCTCGTCTACGGAGGAGATCGTGCGGTACCTGAGCTGCAGCCGCTCCTCCCGCCCGGAAATGTCCCGGTGCAGATCCCCGGCGGCTTCGGCGGCCCGGGCGCACCAGCTGGCCCGGTAGCGGATGAGCTCCGCGCCGTATTTCGCCAGGTTGAGGCTGAATTCGTCCAGCACGTCCATCATGTCCGGCCGCTCCCGATAGTCCCGCAGGATGCGCACCTTCTGCTCATAGATGCGGTGAAAGCCCGCCAGGAGCTCGGCGTATTTGGGGCGGAGCTGGCTGATGGCCAGGTCCATGTATCTGCGGCGCTCCGCCGCGCCGCCCCGGATGAGGTCCAGATCTCCGGGGCAGAAGAGCGTGCAGGCGAAGCGGCCGGCCAGCTCCGAAGCGGACTTCATGCGCACGCCGTTGACGAAGATCTTTTTCCGCTCCCGGCGGCTGAGATAGATGTCGATCTGCTGCTCCCTCGTTTCGGAGGCCACGCGCCCCGTGAGGGCCGCCTCCGTATCTTCCAGCCGGATCACGTCCCGGTCGGCCCGGGTGCGGAAGCTGCGGGCCCCTGCCAGGTAATACACCGCCTCCAGCAGATTCGTCTTTCCCTGGGCGTTGCGGCCGGTGATCACATTGACCCTGGGATCGAAATCGCAGGCCGCGTCCCGGTAATTGCGGAAGCTCCGCAGCTCGATACGGTCTATCCGCATGGCGCGGAAACCCGGAGCGCCTTCGTCCCCAGGGTCACCAGGTCCCCGTCCCGGAGCTTCCTGCCCCGCTGGGTACAGACTTCCCCGTTGACCAGGACCTCTCCCTCCTGAATGCGGATCTTCGCCTCCCCGCCGGTCCCGGCAAGGCCCGCAAATTTCAGCAGCGCTTCCAATCGGATAAACGGAGTTTCGATCTTAATGGTGTTTTCTTCCATATCTGTTGTTTTGCTTAGCCTTCTCCCGTCCGGATACGGACCGGCAGGATGAGGTAGAGGAAGCTCCCGTCGCCGCTCTCCGGAAGGATGACGCAGGGGGAGGTGGGGCCGGAGAGCTGCAGCAGCAGCTGATCCGTGGGCGCGGCCCGGAGAGCGTCCAGCATATAGCGGTTGTTGAAGCCGATCTCCAGGCCTTCCGCGTCGCCCTCCAGGGCGCACTCGTCGGTGGCCTTGCCCAGGGCCGTGGCGGTGGACAGCTTCAGAAGTCCGTTTTCAAAAACGCAGCGCACGGGGCTCTTGTACTTTTCGCTGATCATAAGGCTCACCCGCTCGAAGACGCTGAGAAGGAGCTTCCGGTCGGCCTTCAGGCTGAATTTGCTCTCCTTGGGCACGGACTTCCGATAATCCAGGAATTCGCCCTCCAGGCGGCGGGAGATGATCTCCGTATCCCCCACGGAGAACATGATGTGTCGGGCGCCCAGGCTGACCACGGCCTCCTCCTCGCTGTCCCCGGCCACCTTCTGCGCCTCGGAGAGGGCGGCGCCGGGCACCACGAAGGAGGTAGTGAGCTCCGTAGGCTCATCCAGCTTTTCCCGGCGCTGGGCCAGGCGGTATCCGTCCACGGAGGTAACGGTGAGCTCCCCGTCCGCGATCTCGAAGAGGCTGCCGGTGTGCACCGGGCGGCTCTCGTTGGTGCTCACGGCGAACAGCGTCTCTCCGATCATGGACTGCAGCTTCTTTTCCTGGATGCGGAAGGATTTCTGCGCCTCCACGCTGGGCAGCTCCGGAAATTCCTCCGCGGCGATGCCCATGATCTCGAAATAGCTCATGCCGCAGCTGAGCTTCACCAGCAGGCTCGCGTCGGAAGTGAAGCTGACGACGCCCTCCGGCATCTTCCGCAGGATCTCTCCCAGAAGGCGGGCGTTCAGCACCAGGCGGCCCTCCTGAACGATGTCGGCCTTCAGCTTCGTGCGGATCCCGGTTTTCAGGTTGTAGCCGGAAACAGTGAGCTCCGTGCCGCCGGTCTCGAAAAGGAGGCCCTCCAGAGCACCGATGGTGCTTTTCAGGGCCACGGTGCGGCTGGCGATGGTAACGGCGTTCAGCAGCAGGCTGCGGTCACAGTTGAGTTTCATAAGGATCATCCTTTCTGCGCAGGATAGGAGAAAAGGTATTTTTAGTTATAGTAGTACGTAGGAACGAAAAACGGTGGAAAAGAGGGGAAAGCCCTTGATAAACAAGGAAAAAGGCTGTGGAAAGAAATGTGGAAAACGGGAGGGACTGTAAACAGGCAAAAAATGGCAGATACGTTGTCCACAGGCCTGTGGAAAAACAGTGGTGAAAAATGTGGAAAAGAGGAAAGGACCGTCACTTGTTCGTGATGTTGGCGGTCACGTCCCGGGCGGCGTCGGCCAGGGAGGGATTGTTGGCGATGCTTTCCTCGATCTTGCGGATGGAATGGAGGACGGTGGAATGGTCGCGGCCGATCACGTCGCCGATCTGCTCCAGGGTGAGGCCGGTGAGCTTGCGGATGAGGTAGATGGCCATCTGCCGGGCGTCGGTGACGTTGCGGGTCTTCCCCTTGCCGACCACCTCCTCCGGCGTGACGTTGTAAAAGTCGGCGATCTTGGAGATGATGTAGTCCGGCGCGTAGGCCTTTTCGCTGTCGATGATGTCCTTGGTGACGTCCTTCACCAGGTCCATGCTCATGGCGTCGATGCCCTGGAGATTGATGTGGGCGCGGATCCTTTTCAGGATGCCCTCGATCTGCCGGATGTTGGCCTTGATATTCTCGGCGATGTAGAAGGATGCCTCCTCCGACAGGGGAATGCCCAGGCTGGAGGCCTTTGCCCGGACGATGGCCACTCTCGTCTCGTAGTCCGGGGGCTGGATATCCATCATGACGCCGCCCTCGAAGCGGCTCTTCAGCCGGTCCTCCAGGCGCAGCATCTCCTTGGGAGGCCGGTCGGAGGTGAGGACGATCTGCTTTCCGGCCTCGTACAGGGTGTTGAAGGTGTGGAAGAACTCCTCCTGGACCGCGGCCTTGCCGGCGATGAACTGGATGTCGTCCACCAGGAACAGGTCGGCCTGCCGGTATTTTTCCCGGAATTCCCGGTTTCGGCCCGTCTTGATGGCCTCTATCAGCTCGTTGGTGAAATCGTCCCCTTTTATATACACTATGCGGTATTCGGGACCCCTATTCCGCAGCACGTGGGCGATGGAATAGAGGAGGTGGGTCTTGCCCAGGCCGGAGTCGCCGTAGAGCAGGAGGGGGTTGTATTCCCGGGTAGCGCCCTCCGCCACCGCCTTGGACGCCGCGAAGGCCATGCGGTTCGTGTTGCCCACGATGAATTTCTCAAAGGTGAAGTCGCTGCCGCCGAAGGGGTCCGGCTCCGGCTTCTTCTTCCGTTCCAGATAGCGCTCCATCTCCTCCGTGGTCAGGAGGCTGATCTCGAAATCGGCGGCGAACAGTTCCCGGAGCACCTTCTTCAGCAGCTCCGCATAGCGGGTGGAGATGACGTCCCGGCTGTACTCGCTGGGGCAGTGGAGCAGGAGCATGTTCTCCTGTACTTCCAGGATGCTGCAGGAGCCGAACCAGGTATCCACGGCGGTACCGGAGATGTCGCGCTCCATCAGTTTTTTGATTTCCTTCCAAAGGTCGGCGTTGGAATTCACGGGTCTTCTCCCTTCTCTCCGGCAGGCTGGCAGGATGCGGCGCCCGATGGTGCTGTTTATTCGATTTATTATAGCAGAAAACTCACCGGAAAGCAAATGAAAAGCCCTTTTTTTGACAGGAAACGGAAGGTTTTTCCCCCGTCTCCGGGCAAGGAGCTGCGGTTTCCCCCGGGGCTTCTTGACAGGGCGGAAAACTCTGCTATGATGGTATACAGACAAATAAAAAAGGAGGGTATACCAATGTACGACAAAAAGCTCATCCTCTATTATTCCGAGAGCGGCAACACCAAGAAGCTGGCGGAGATGATCCAGGCCGCCGTGGGCGGCGAGCTGCGGGACATCAAGGACCCCAAGCCCGATTTCTCAGCCTATGACCTCATTTTCATCGGCACGCCCAACCACGCCGCCACCATGGCCAAGCCCGTCAAGGAGTTTATCGACGGGGCGGACTGGACCGGCTGCACCGTGGCCCCCTTCTGCACCCACGGCATGGGCGGCCTGCAGAACGTGGGCGACGATATCACCGCCGCCTGCAAGGGCGCCAAGAAGGTGTTCCCCGCCCTGCCTGTGAAGGGCGTGGACGTGGACGCCGCCGGCGACAAGCTCAAGGACTGGCTGGCGTCCCTGGGTCTGTAAGCGCAGGAAAGCAGAAAAAACGGGGAGGCTGCCGCATTATTTGCGGCAGCCTCCCGCTTCGGTTTTCGGAGAAAGTCCGGCAGACGAAGAATCCCGACGATCAGCCCTCGCTTTTCGGAGCGCCGCCGGGCTTCTTGTTGCCCCGGTGGAAATAGCGGCGGTGATAATTGCCGTGCTTCTTTTCGCCGCCCTCCGCCTTCTCCGCGGCGGCCTGGGCCTTGGGCCCGGCGTTCTGGGGGCGGTTCTGGTTCTTCGGCGGCCTGGGCCGGGATTCCTGCTTCTTCTCGAATTTCTTTTCCCCTTCGGCAGGCTTTTTCTTCTCGCCCGCGGGAGCTCCGGCCTCCTGAGGCCTGTCCTTCCGCTCGCCGCCCCGGTTCTTCCGGCGGCTGCGGCTGCGGCCCTCCTTCTTTTCGGCAGGCTTTGGCTCCATGAGGGCCTCAGCCAGGCGGTTGCCCAGCCTTCCGGGCTGATCCCCCGCGTAGAGGCTCAGATCCGGCAGGTCGGACACCGCGGGCGCGGACTCCTCCGGCTTGGGCTCGATATACTCCCCGTTGAGGGTGTAGCCCAGGCGGTCGACGGGATAGGTCTGCACACTGTTGTCCGCGGAATCGGCCAGGCGCACCTTCACCGTGCGCCGCAGGAGGTTCACCTCCGTCACGGTGCCCTTGCCCTTGGGCGTGTCCACGGAGGCCTCCGCCTTGGGCAGGGTCTTGATCAGATGCTCGTAGGCCTCCTGCTCGTATTTCAGGCAGCACATGAGGCGGCCGCAGGTGCCGGAGATCTTGGTGGGGTTCAGGGAGAGGTTCTGGGTCTTGGCCATCTTGATGGACACGGGCTGGAACTCCTCCAGGAAGGTGGAGCAGCAAAAGGGCCGTCCGCAGATGCCCAGGCCGCCCAGGAGCTTTGCCCCGTCCCGGACGCCGATCTGCCGCAGCTCGATGCGGGTGTGGAAGAGACCGGCCAGATCCTTCACCAGCTCCCGGAAATCCACCCGCCCGTCGGAGGTGAAGAAAAAGAGTATCTTTCCGCCCTCGAAGGCATATTCCACGTCCACCAGCTTCATGTCCAGGCCGTGGGCCCGGATGCGCTCCTCACAGAGGGTGAAGGCGCTCTTTTCCCTTTTGCGGTTCAGCTCCGCCACCCGGAGATCCTCGGCCGTGGCCAGACGCACCACCGGCCGCAGGGGCGGCACGATCCGCTCCTCCGGCACCTCGTGGACGCCCTCCACGCATTCGCCCAGCTCCAGGCCCTTGCTCGTTTCCACCACAACGCCGGCGCCCTCCTCGGGCGTCAGCTCGCCGGGATCGAAATAATAGCTCTTTCCGCGGTTGCGGAAGCGCACGTTGACTACGTTCGGCATTGCGTGTCCTTTCTCTCAATCCGCCATGAGCCGGATCGTCTCCGGCTCTTCGAAAATCATGCTTTCCAGCCAGCCCAGGCAGTGGCCGGGGCTCACGTTCACCCTTCGCATCTCCCGCATCCGGGACACGAGGACGGCCAGGGCCAGGGCCCGCTCCCGCAGGGGGCCCTCGGCGGCCTTTGCCCGCAGTCCGGCGGCCTCCTCCAGGGCGTCCGTCAGCGCGTCGAACTTCTCCCGTTCCAGCTTCTCGCAGGGGAAGGCCGCGGCCGCCCAGGCCAGGGGGTCCCGCTTCACGAAGGCCTCAGCCAGTCTCGCGGCGTCCTCCGAGGCGGCGTCCTCCTCCGGGCCGGGAGAGGCCCGCAGGATGAAGCAGCGGGAGCGTACCGTGGGCAGAAAAGAGCCGGGATTCTTTCCCAGAAGCAGGAAGGCCGCGGCGGCGGGAGGCTCCTCCAGCACCTTCAGCAGCGCGTTCTGGGCGCTGGGATTCAGGGCGTCCGCCTCCGGGATGAGGAAGACCTTGCGCCCGGCCTCGTTGGGGGCCACCCAGGCCTCCTGCCGCAGCTCGCGCACCTGTTCCACGGTGATGTCCCGTTTGTCGGGGTTTCGGAGCAGACGGATCAGGTCCGGGTGGATATCCGCTTCCACCTTGCGGCAATGGGGACAGCGGCCGCAGGGCTTCTCGCCCTGCCCCGAACAGAGCAGGGCCCTGGCGGCATAAAGGGCGAGCCTTTCCCGCTCCGCCCCGTCCTCCCCCAGCAGCAGCCAGGCATGGCTCAGGCGGCCGCGGGCGGCCAGCTCCCGGATCTGGGCATAAGGTTCCACAGGCAGCCTCCGGCATGATATTCCGCATGGATACTTTTCCACATTTATCATAGAATTTTACCATGCCCGGCGCGGCTTTGCAAGCCCCCGCGGGCGTCCTTATTTGCCGGAATGGCAAGCATCGCCGCTGCGCTGCAATGCCTGCAGATTCCGGCAAAACGTCCTTTCCAAAACGCAGACGCCGGTCTGCGTTTCCGTTCCGCTGCGGCGGGGACGGGAGGACGAAGACGCGAAAACGCCCCCGGCCGGGCAAACCCGGACGGGGGCGTGATTTCGCCTGTCAGCCGATGGCGTTGAGCTTCTTGGTGAGCCTGCTCTTTTTGCGGGCCGCGTTGTTCTTATGGATCAGATGGTCGGCAACGGCCTGATCCACCGTCTTGACGGCAGCCGCGTAGGCCTCCCGGGCAGCGGCCTTGTCGCCTTCCTCCGCTTTCAGCTCGAACTTCTTGATCTCGGTCTTCATGCGGGATTTCTTGGCCTTGTTGGCCGCATTCTGCAGCTTGGACAGCTGGTCGCGCTTGGACGCCGATTTGATATTGGGCAAAACACTCACCTCCTCAGTCATCATCTCAGTCCGTGCGGATAGACAATATAACACCTTTCCGGGAAAAGTGCAAGGATTTTTTTCAGAAAATTTCACACCCCGGAAAAAACCGCCGGAAAGGGGGCAGAATAGCCCCGGAAGGAGGCGGGAGCCCATGAAGCGCACGGATCTGGCCCTGGAGGCCCGGGAGCTCTGGGGGGAGCGGGCCGGCGGCGGCCTGCCCGCGGGGGTGTCCGCGGAGGAAAGGGAGGAGGCGGGCTGCCGGGTGGAGGCCCTGCGCATCGCTTCGCCGGAGGGGGCGGAGGCCCTGGGGAAGCCCGAAGGAACCTATATCACCCTGACGCCGGAAGCCTTCCTCCGCCGGGAGGAGGGAGCCTTCGAGGCCGCAGCCGTCCTCCTGGGGCGGCTGTTGCGGGAGCTGCTGGGGCTGGGAAAGGAGGCTTCGGTGCTGGTGGCGGGGCTGGGGAACGAGGCCGTGACCCCGGACGGACTGGGGCCGAGGACCCTCCGACACGTCCTGGCCACCCGGCATCTGGTGGAGGCCCGGCCGGAGAGCTTCGGCTTCTTCCGGCCCACGGCGGTGCTGGAGACCGGGGTGCTGGGCAATACCGGCATGGAGAGCGCGGAGCTGGTGAAGGCCGTGGCGGAGAAGCTGAGGCCAGACGCGGTGATCGCTGTGGACGCCCTGGCCGCCCGGCGGCTGGGACGGGTGTGCCGCACGGTGCAGCTGACGGATACGGGCGTCGTCCCCGGCTCCGGGGTGGGCAACCGGCGCAGCGAGCTCAACCGGGAGACCCTGGGGGTCCCCGTGATCGCCGTGGGCGTCCCCACGGTGGTGGACGCCGGGACCCTGGCCGCCGATCTCACGGAGCTGGCCGGCATCGGCAGCCCCGCCCCGGAGGATTTCGGGAAGCACGGCGAAGAGATGATCGTCACGCCCAGGGACATCGACGAAAAGCTCTCCGCCGTGGCCCGGCTCCTGGGCTACGGCATCGATCTCGCCCTCCACGACCTGGGTCCCGCGGACGTGACGGCCCTCGTCGGCTAGGGCCCGCCCTTGTATTCCGCGCTCGCCGGTGGTATACTCTCTCCGCCGGAGGGCGGGAGAGGGGGCAAAGCATGTACCGCATATTTCTGGTGGAGGACGACCGGGGGATCGCGGAGGCCATCGCGGCGCAGACGGCGCTGTGGGACATGGAGACCGTGTGCGTCCGGGATTTCCGCGCCGTCATGGCGGAGTTTTCCGCCTGTGCGCCGCATCTGGTGCTGCTGGATATCTCCCTGCCCTTTTTCGACGGCTATCACTGGTGTCGGGAGATCCGCAGCGTCTCCCGGGTGCCGGTCGTCTTCATCTCCTCCGCCGCGGACAATATGAACATCGTCATGGCCATGAACATGGGGGCGGACGACTTCATCGCCAAGCCCTTCGACCAGAGCGTGCTCATGGCGAAGATCAACGCCCTTCTCCGAAGGACCTACGATTTCGGCGCCTCCGCCGGGGTCTTCGAGCACCGGGGCGCCCTGCTGAACACCGGCGACGGATCCCTGACCTGCGCCGGGGAAAAGATCGGGCTCACGAAGAACGAATACCGCATCCTCCTGGCGCTCATGCAGTCCAAGGGCCGGATCGTGAGCCGGGAGAAGCTCATGGAGCTCCTGTGGGAGTCCGACGAATTCGTGGACGACAATACGCTGACGGTGAACGTGGCCAGGCTGCGGAAGAAGCTGGACGCAGCGGGGCTGCGGGACTTCATCCGCACGAAGCACGGCGTGGGGTATCTGATCGAATGAGGGAGTACCGGAAGCTCCGGCTGCGGAGCGTACTTCCGGCCCTGGGGCTGCTCGCGCTGTGCTCCGGCGTCTTCGCCGTCTCCTTCCGGCTCTACGGCCTCCCCCTGGCCGCCGTGGCCTACCCGGCCCTCGTCTGCTTCGTTCTGCTGCTGGTCTATGGGCTCCTGCGAAGCGCGAGGGCGGCGCGGAAGCACCGGGATCTGGCCGCCCTCACCGCCGCGATGACGGCGGAAATGCTGCCCGAGGTCCGGACCCCGGACGATGCGGACTACCGGCGCATCATCGTCCTGCTGCAGGAGGCCCGGCGGGCGCAGGAGGACGCCGCGGCGCGGAAATACGCGGACATGACGGAGTATTACACCCTCTGGGCCCACCAGATCAAGACCCCCATCGCGGCCATGCGCCTCACCCTGCAGAACGAGGACAGCCCCCTCTCCCGCCGCCTGACGGCGGAGCTGGGGCGGGTGGAGCGCTATGTGGAAATGGTGCTGGCCTATCTGCGCCTGGACGCGGATTCCACGGACTACGTGCTGCGGGAATGCGAGCTGGACCCCATCGTGCGGGGCGCGGTGAAGAAGTTTTCCGGGGAGTTCATCCAGCGGAGGCTGGCGCTGGACCTGCAGCCCACCCGCCTGCGGGTGCTGACCGATGAAAAGTGGCTTTCCTTCGTGCTGGAGCAGCTGCTTTCCAACGCCCTCAAATACACCCCCGCCGGAACGATATCCGTCTATTGCGAGGCGCCCTCCGTCCTCTGCATCGCGGATACAGGCATCGGCATCGCCCCGGAGGACCTGCCCCGCATCTTCGAGCAGGGCTTCACGGGCCGGAACGGCCGGGACGACAAGCAGGCCAGCGGACTGGGGCTCTACCTCTGCCGCCGGGTGTGCAAAAACCTGGGGCACGGGATCTCCGCGGAATCCGAGCCGGGAAAGGGGACCACGGTGCGCCTGGACCTGAGCCGGAAACCGGTGCGTGCGGAATAAACCTGACGAAACCGTAAGATTCGGGCGGGAAAATGTAAGCCGAAGAAATGGCGGCGCATTTTCCCGCCTGCTATGATATGTGCAGAATCCCGAAGGAGGAAATCTGCATGAGCATTCTGGAAGTACGCGATCTGAAGAAAATCTATACCTCCCGCTTCGGCACCCAGCAGGTGGAGGCGCTCCGGCGCGTCAGCTTTTCCGTGGAGCGGGGGGAATACGTGGCGGTCATGGGGGAATCGGGCAGCGGCAAGACCACCCTGCTGAACCTGCTGGCGGCCCTGGACAGGCCCACCTCCGGCACGGTGCTGCTGGACGGGGTCGATACCTCAGCCATTCCGGAGAAGGACGCGGCCGCCTACCGGCGGGACCATCTGGGCTTCGTGTTCCAGGAATTCAACCTCCTGGACACCTTCACCCTGGAGGACAACGTCTATCTGCCCCTGGTGCTGGCGGGGATGGGTCACGCCGAAATGGAACAGCGGCTGCGGCCCCTGGCGGAGAAGCTGGGCATAAGCGGGCTGCTGAAAAAGTATCCCTACGAGGTTTCCGGCGGGCAGAAGCAGCGGGCCGCCGTGGCCCGGGCCCTCATCACCGGGCCGAAGCTGCTCCTGGCAGACGAACCCACCGGCGCTCTGGATTCCCGCTCCACGGACGAGCTGCTGAGCCTCTTTGCCCGGGTGAACCGGGAGGGACAGACCATCGTCATGGTGACCCACAGCGTCAAGGCCGCCAGCCACGCCACCCGGGTGCTCTTCATCCGGGACGGGGAGGTCTTCCACCAGCTCTACCGGGGGAAGGACTCGAACGAGCAGCTCTATCAGAAGATATCCGATACCCTCACGGTGCTGGCGACGGGCGGTGACCTGGGATGAAGACGGGTTTTTATCTGCGACTCGCCCTGGACGGCATGAAGAAGAACCGGCGGCTTTATCTGCCCTATCTTCTCACCTGCACCGGCATGGTGATGATGTTCTACATCCTGTACAGCCTGGCCTATTCCCCGGTGGTGCGGGAGATGCGCGGCGGCGCCGTCATGGCCATGATCCTGCTGCTGGGCACCGTCGTCATCGCCGTGTTCGCCCTGCTGTTCCTGCTTTACACCAATTCCTTCCTGGCCCGGCGGCGGAACCGGGAGTTCGGGCTTTATAACGTTCTGGGCATGAACAAAAGAAACCTGGGCCGCATCCTTCTGTGGGAGACCCTCCTTTCCGCCCTCGTTTCCATCCTGGGCGGGCTGGCGGGCGGCCTTCTCTTCGCCAAGCTGGCGGAGCTCTTCCTGCTGCATATGTCGGGGTGCGAGGTGGGGTACGCCCTCCGCGTGGAGCCCCGGAGCATCGCGGCGGCCTTCCTTTTCTTCGGGGCCATCTTTGCCCTGCTGCTGCTGGTCTCCCTGGCCCGGGTGGGCATCTCCAGGCCCCTGGATCTCCTGAAGAGCGAGGCGGCGGGGGAAAAGCCCCCCAGGGCGAACTGGGTCTTCGCCCTTGCGGGCGTCCTCGTCCTGGGCGGGGCTTATTACCTGGCCGTAAGCATCCAGGCGCCCCTCACCGCCCTGTCCCTGTTCTTCGTGGCGGTGCTGATGGTCATCCTCGCCACCTATCTGCTGTTCATCGCCGGGTCGGTGACCCTGTGCCGCCTGCTGCAGAAAAATAAGAAATACTACTACAGGAGCGCCCACTTCGTCTCCGTGTCCTCCATGGCCTTCCGCATGAAGCGCAACGGGGCGGGCCTCGCCTCCATCTGCATCCTGGCCACCATGGTGCTGGTGATGCTCTCCTCCACCAGCTGCCTCTACTTCGGCGGGGAGGACGCCCTTCGGAGCGAATGCCCCTACGACGTGTCCTTCTCCCTGCTCTATCCTTCGGCGGAGGCCTGCAGCCCGGAGGACGGGGAACGGCTGGCCGCCCTGGCCCACGAGCTCACCGGCGGGCGGGAGCGGGACCTGACCGCAGCGCTCCTGTCAGGCACCAGCGGCTATTTCGAGGACGGTACGCTGATCCTGGACGAATACAGCCGCTTCGTCGACCTCACCTCCACGGCCGCCGAGCTGGACCGGGTGCGGAGCGTGTTTTTCCTCCCCCTGGAGGACTATGAGCGCCTCACGGGGAGGGAAGTGAGCCTGGCGCCGGGGGAGGCCCTGGTCTGGGCAAGCAAGGGGACCTACGGATACGGCGGCTTCACCGTCCCGGGCTGCCGGACCCTCCGGGTGGCGGGCACGCTGGCGGAAGCGCCCCTCCGCTTCTCCGCCTCCGATACCCTCGTCGTCGCCTACTGCTTCGTGATCCCGGACTGGCAGGCGTACACGGCGGAGCTAAAAAGCGCCGTGGACGCCCTGGAGGACCCGCTGATCTCCATGGAGATCCTGCAGGTCTGTAATTTCGACCTGCCGGGGGTGGGGGATGAGGAACAGATCCGTATGACGGAGGAGATCGGCCTGGCGATGGCGGACGGGAAGGAAGACGGCGGCTGGGTCAGCCTCAGCAGCAAGACCCGGGCAGCCGATCGCAGCGATTTCTTCAGCATGTACGGCAGCCTTTTCTTCCTGGGCGTCATCCTCAGCATCGTCTTCGTCGCCGCGGCGGCCCTCATCATCTACTACAAGCAGCTCTCCGAGGGCTACGAGGACCAGCGCCGCTTCGGCATCATGCAGAAGGTGGGGATGACCAGGGTCGAGATCCGGAGCGCCGTGGATTCCCAGGTGCTCACGGTCTTCTTCGCGCCGCTGCTGCTGGCGGGGGTGCACCTGGCCTTCGCCTTCCCCTTCGTGCAGAAGATCGTTCGTCTCTTCGGCGTGACGAATACCCGCCTGCTCATCCTCACGAACGTCCTCTGCTTCCTGGCCTTCGCCCTGTTCTACGTCTTCGTCTACCGGGGCACGGCCCGGGCCTACTATGCCATCGTCAGCGAGGGCGAGGGGTGAAGAAAACGCCGGGCCGAAGCGGTTTCCCGCTCCGGCCCGGATTCCGGTCCTTCGGCTTATTCCTCCTTGCCCAGCGCCCGGCGGACGCCGCGGAAGACGTGGTCCTCGCAGAATTTGTTGTCGTGGCCGCCCTCGCCCTCCTCAAAGAGGAAGGGCTGGTAGCCGATCTCCTTGAGATAGTTCACGCAGGAGAGGTTCAGCTGCCGCAGGAAATCGGAGTAGCCCACGGCCATGTAGAGGTCGGGCGCGTTGCCTTCCTTCAGGGCCGCGGCGGCGGCCGCCCGGGGATCGTGATGGCTGCCGACGACCTTGGCCGGGTCCCCGAAGATGCCCCGGAAGAAGGGGTTGTCAGAGCCGTTCGGCCCCTGCTGGGCCCCCTCGGTGAGGAGCGCGCAGCTCACGGCCACGATGTGGCCGAAGGTCTCCCGGTAGGTGAGGCCGTTGAGCAGGGCCCCGAAGCCGCCCATGGAGAAGCCGCCGATGATGGTGTCCTCCCGCTTATGGGAGAGGGGGAAGATCTTCCGGGTGTACTCCACCAGCTCCCGGCCGATGAATTTGCCCCAGCCGTAGCCGAACGTGTCGTCGTCGGTATAGAAATGGTTTTCCGCGTCGGGCATGATGATGGCCAGGCGGTTGGCGGAGCTGAGGCTTGCCACCGGGTAGTTGTAAAGCCAGAAGAGGCCGCTGCCGGAATAGCCCGACAGCAGATAGAGGGTGGGCATGGGCTCGTCGCTGGCGGCGTTCCCGGCCCCCGGGCCCGCCAGGCGCACGTTGTCCGCCGGGATGATGGCGGTGAAGCCCACCTGCCGTTCCAGAACTTCGCTCATGAAGCTGGCCTGTATGATCGCCATTCAGCCTTCCTCCTTCCAGGGGGCGCCCACATAGCGCTCGTCCCGCATTTCCACGTACATGGGATTGACAAAGGTGCTCTCCCCCAGCCAGCCGCAGAAGTCCAGCGCCCGGGGCAGCGCCCAGCGCCAGGTGGACCATTCGTGACTGCCGGGGCCCTCCTCGTAGACGTGGGGGAATCCGATCTCCTCCAGATAGTGGTGGTATTCCCGGTTGGTGACGCAGAGCCGGTCGTTCCAGCCGCAGGCGATGTAGAGCTTCGGCAGTTCTGCGCCGGAGGCCAGCAGGGATTTCGCCAGGTACCGGGGATTGCAGTCGCTCTCCTCCCACTTGTCCAGGGGGCCGTAGCGGGCCTCGAAGCGGGCCCTGGACGCCTCGTCCGTCACGGACTCCGGTCCCATCAGGCCGAAGGAAAGGGGCATCACCCAGCCGAAGGTGTCGTGATATTTGAGGCCGTTGCGCAGGGCGCCGTAGCCGCCCATGCTGAGACCGGCGATGGCGGTGTCCTCCCGCTTGTGACTCAGCACGGGGAAGAGGCGGCGGGTGAACTCCACGAGCTCCCTCCCCACGAATTCCCCGTATTTCACGCCGGAGTGCGTGTGGTCGGTGTAGCTGGAATTTTCGCCGCCGGGCATGACGATGGCGCAGCGGCTCAGGCCGCTGAGGCCGTTCACGTCCGTGTTCAGCAGCCAGTCCGTATGGTCCCCCCGGTAGCCGTTGAGGAGATAGAGGGTGCGGCAGGGTTCCTCCGGGCTCGCGTTCTGGGGGATCAGCACGTTCAGCACCGTCAGATGGGAGAGGACGGCGGAAGAGAAGCTCACTTGAAACCAGGCCATAGGCGTTTCCTCCTTACGTTTTTGTTGGCAACAATATACCATCCCCGGCTCGCCGGGGCAAGCCCCGGCAGGACCGGGGCGCGGCAGGACCGGGGCGCGGCGGGTCGTCCCCGGCGGCGTTTTCCGTCCGTGCGGGTTTTTTCCGCCGGAGCGAAAAGAAATGCTTGACAAGCAGGCTTTCGTCTGATATACTCATCTTCGCTGATTTGGCGGCGTAGCTCAGTTGGCTAGAGCATGCGGTTCATACCCGCAGTGTCACCGGTTCAAATCCAGTCGCCGCTACCACGCCCGCCGGAGAGGCTCCGCCTGTCCGGCGGGCACGACCCGGCCCGTTGGTCAAGTGGTTAAGACACCGCCCTTTCACGGCGGTACCATGGGTTCGA
>JAEEGK010014343.1_pt1 | contig 17722 bp, 3 predicted proteins | sample 8958771 | NCBI WGS metagenome assembly JAEEGK01 (sample SAMN16246547, study PRJNA631951) | gut metagenome | biome: gut microbiome; feature: rumen; material: SC-attached | host: Bos | place: Iran: Karaj | collected 2018-10
ATATATAAAAACATAATATAACATTGAGGAAAATGAAATGGCAATTAAACTATTTCTGATAATGGATGTTTTTTTTAATGGAAAATATAATAATTCATGAGTTGAAACATAAAATAATATTATTATATAAGAAAAATATATTATAACAATTATCATAGGAATCACATTTAGAAAAAATATTCTATAATTAACAATTTTATCAAATTTTGGGTAAAGATTTTTATCTAAAACAATAAAAATTTTAACTATCAATGTTACCATATCATAATTATTTGAAAAATTTAAATCAAAAGGAAAATTTCCTAAAGTTTCTGGATAAGCTTTTAAATTTGCAATTACTGCATGAGTTGCAAAATGATTAATATTATCATAAACCAAATAAAATAAAACAATCATTAAAAAAAATAATAATATTGAATAAATAAATCCATCTCCTTCATATGATTTATAAACACATTTAATTATTGCTGTTATATAACTATCTAAAATATAAATTGTAAGAAATCTAAATAAAATAATTTCATAAAAATTTACATAAATTCTTTTAAAAGTTAGTTGTTTGGAATCCTTTGAATTTACCAAATTTTTATTTAAAAATAATAAAATAAAATAAAATGCAATCATCAATACCACAACAATTACTATAACTGAAATCATATATGTTACATTATCAGTTTTAATATATTTTTTATAATAATTATAAGGACTAATATAAAATATTAATAATTCTTCATCATCATAAAATTTATTTAAATTAAGTAATTTTTTTGGAACATTTGTCAAAAAAGCTAAAATTGCAACATAATCAATAACATATAATAAACCAATAAAAAAATTATTTTTTATTATATATTTAAAAACACATTTTGTATATAAATAAGATCTTGAATTTATATTCATTTAAATTGATATTATATTTTATTTAATATTAAATTTTTTAATTATTTTTATTATTAAAGATATGATATTGTTTTTAGAAATTTTATCTAATAAATTTTAAAAATTAAAAATAATAAAAATTTTATTTTTTATTTATTAATTAATTTATTAATTAATTATTTTATTTTATTATGAAAGAATATGAAAGTAATTCTTCAATAATTGAAGAAGATAAAAATAATTCAAAAAATAAAACATTAGTTGAAATGGTAAATTATAATGAAGTAAATAATAAAAATAAAAATGAAAAAAATTCAAAGTATCAAAAAATTATTAAAAAAATATCTGGTTATATTTTTGAAATTAAAGATTATTTTTTTATGCTATGCTTATTATGTGCACCTTGTCCAAATTTTAATTTTTTATCTCTTTTTTATTTATTTTTTGGATTAATATATATCTTTTTAATTAGTAAGAATAAGCTATCAATTAAAAATATAAAAATTCGCATAGAAATTATTATATTTATATATTCAATATTATGTGTTATATTAAAATTAATTTTATATCAAAAAAAAATTTATAAATTAAATCTTGGAATAACTGAAGATAATATATTTATAACATTGATTCAAGATTTAAGTATGATTATAATATCAATTTTTTCTTTGTTTTTTTCATTTATTTTTACACAATTTGAAAATCATAATAAATTTGAATCTAAATTTAAAATAACATTTTATATTGGATTTCATTTATTTTTCATATATTTTATAATTTCATCCTTTTCGGTTTTACATCATTCTTATATTTCTATATTTTTTATGTTTCTGGTCCAGATTGAATTATTAATGTGGTCATTTCATTTAAAGTTTACTTTGAATTTAAGGATATATAGGATATTTTCATATATTTGTTTATTTTTTTATGTAATTTTTATAATAATAACAAATTTTTATAATATTAAAATAATTAATGAAAAATTAATAGATGATTCAAATAATATTAAATTAAATGATTTAAATAAAATTGGATTATTATACATTAATGATGATATAAAATTAAATAAAACATTTATTTTAATGATTTTTAATTATTATTGTGCATGTTTTGCTATTGTTTTTTTATCTTCTACAATTAGGAAATGTCATTATAATATTTATGATGATACAATTTCAAAAAAAAATGATGATGACAAAAGTAGTATAAGTGGAAAAACCTTTTTAACTTTAAATGAAAAGATAAAAAATTCATTATTATTTATATTACTTAAAATAAGAAATTATTTATTAGGTATTGATTTTATTTTGCATATAAATAGAGGATTAATAATAATATGGATTTATTTATATAGAAATTATTTATCTTTAGGATTATTAATTTGGTTATGTTTTAGTTTTTTATATACAAATCCATATAAAAATATTACATTTACATTATTTTTATGTCTTCCTTGTATGAGTTTTACCATTATATTATTTCAATATGCAAATATTGAAAAAGTTGATATAGAAGATGATAAAGAAAAAAAAGATTATATTGTTAAAAGATTAAGATGTTTATGTAAATTTGAATATAATGAGTATTTAGAATTTTTTGGCATAAATTTTGCATTTTATTGTTTAATATTGTTGTTAAGAATTTTAATTAAAGGAATTATAAAATATAATAAAAAATTAAAAGAAACAAATTTTATTAATAATAATTTTACAGATTCATTGATTCCAAATAACGAAGAAGATGAAAACAAAAAAGAAAAAGAAAAAAAAATTAAAAAAATAAAAAAAAATAAAGAGAAAAAAATAAAATTAGAATTTAAATTAGTTATATATAAATTTTTATTAAAAAATATTGATAAAATTTCTTTAGTAGCTATGTATTTTGTATCAATAGACTTAATAAATATATCACACTTTATATTGGTATTAATATTTATGATGCAATTATATTATCCAAATTATATTAATAAACTTTGTTATTATATTATAATAATAATTGAAATTATGATTTTGGGAGAATATTGTTTAGATATATTTAAAATATTTATTTTCGATGGTGAAATCAATCCTAATTCAGATAAATATAAAATAATAGAATTTATTATTTATTATAAAAAATTAACTTATAATTCAAAATCAAATGTTGAACTTTTATTATTTGTTATTTTATATTGTTTTTATATTCAAAATATTTTTTATAAATTTAAAATGTTTCAAGATTTAGTAAAGAATGATTCAATAACATTATCTAAATATATTAGAAAAAATTTTAAAAAATATCCAGTAATTAAACGAATAATTTTCTTAATTGGAGATTCCTTGATGGAATTTTATATTTGGATATTAATTATTTTTAGTCTATTTTCAATGTTATATTATGAAGTAAATTTATTATTTGCATTTAAATTAGAATTATTTTTAATAATTTGTTATTTGTTTATTAAATCTATTCAATATAAAAATAAATCAATAATGAATAAAAAAGTAAATATGATATTTTTATTATATTGTGGTATTAATACTTTACTTGTTTATATTTATCAATTTAAACAACATACTTTAATAGGTAATAAATTAGATGATTTAATAAAATATATATGTTTTGGATATAAAATACAAGAAGAAATTTTAAATGTAATTGGAATTAGTGCGTTTAATAAAGATAAATATTTTATACGTTTTTTCCCGCATTTTTTAATGAATTTTTTATCTATATTATTATATTGGGAAACTAACCGTTTATTAAAAAAAAATATGGAAAAAAAGAATCAAAATATAATCAATGATGAAAAAGAAAATGATAATAATAATGAAAATGATAATATTGAATCAATTGTAAATAAAAAAGATAAAGATAAATTAGAAGAAATTTATAAAAATAATAAAGCTATTATAAAAAAAAATAAATTAATTAATTTTTTCTTTACAATTATTATCTCTTTTACTAAATTATATTGGATTTTTTTATTTTTTATAACATGTATTATTTATATTTTTTACGATATATCTTTTGCATTAATAATTTATTTAATGATTTTTAATTTAAGTTTTATATTTATGTTTAATAAAATTATTAGAACTTTATCTAATTTTATTAAAAAGAAAACTTTTTTTATTTCTAAAATAATAAGATATACTTTAATAGAACAACCTTCACATATAAATACATATCAAAAATATAGAGAAAAATCATTTAAAATTCTTCTAATTTTTAGTGAAGTATTTATCTTTTTAAGTTATATTTATGGAAATTTTTATATTGTTCAAAATGGTTGCAAAAAAAAATTTAAAGGAACTAAATGTGATAAAAACTTTAAAAAAATAAAATTTTTAAATGATAATCAACAAAATTATGTTGATAGTTTTGCTTATTTAAGTGGGTTTTATGTTAATATTAGTGAAAAACATATAATTGATGTAATAAAATCACATTTAATTTTATTTTTTTTAATTTGTTTTGATGTTTATATTCAAAAAATTCAAAATTATTTTGTTGGTTTACAACAAAAAAAAGAAAAAAAAATTAATTATTTAATAAATTTAAATGCTGATATAAAAGGAAAATTAAATAATTTATATAATAATTTAAATATTTCAACAATTAAAGAAAATTCTTTTATAAATATTCAAAAAGATGGAATGAAAGAAAATAACGAGATTGAAGAAAAAAATAATATTAAAGAAAATAAAATTGATAATGAAAATATTATTGTACTTGACTCATCATTTGATATATCGAAAGAAAATGAAATAATTCAAAAATTTTTAAATATTTTTAAAAAAGCTAGTAGTAACACAAATGTTTTAAAAGATTCAAATTTTAAATATAAGTTCTATTGGGGATTTATGAAAATTACTGAAGAATTTATAATATTTTTAACAATATGTGCTGCAATTGCCAAAATGAATATATTTTCCTATGTCTATATGTTTATTATTATTTTTTTTATTACAAAAAAAAGATCTATAAAAATGTATTTTAATTTATTAGTATTTTTAATATTTAGTACAATGATTCAAATATGCTTATTTCTATCTAATTTATCAGATAAAATAGATCCAAATTCTGATGATGACATGTTATCTATTTTAAATAAAACTTTATCTATACCTTGGGTTCAAAAAGTTTTTAATGAAAATAATACATTAAAATATAGCTACTTTTTTGGTTTAGGAGCTAATAAGCTACAAATTAAATTATTATTTATAGAATTTGTATTAATTATAGTAATATATTTATTTCTAGAATATTTTTCATATAGCATATTTCAAGATGTTGAAAATTTAGGACAAAATTATCGTGGGAATGATAAAATTAATTACTTTACTTTATCTCAAGATCCAAATGTATTAAGATGTGTTCAAAATTTATCTTTTGCCCAATTTGATAAACATTATAATTGTATGAGTTTTAATTTTGATATAGATTTAGGTGGGTATGAAGAATTTAAAAAAAAATTTTTTAATAAAAATGAAGATGAAGAAGAAGAAGAAAATAAAGAAGATAATGAAAAAAAAAATAATGAAAATGAAGATAATAATAATAATAAAGAGTTAAATATCTATAAAAAAATGGAAAAAAAAAGTAAAAAATCAAAACATTTAGGATTTTTAACAAATCTTATATATTTATATTCACATAATATAATTTTAAGTATTATTATTTTAATATCAATGATGGTAGGTGGATTAATTAGTATAACATATATAATTTTTTCTCTTAATTTTTTAATAAAAAGTACTTATTTAATATTAGGAAGAAGATATTATTATCCAAAAGCTATTAAAAAAGTATTAAGAATTTTATTATTTGTTGATATATTCATTCAATTAATTATTCAAAGTCCTTTAAATGAATCATTTAAATCTATAAAAACATTAATGAAAATTATAGGTTTAAATGTGATTATAGATTATGATAAAATTGATCCAACAGATACCAATATAGATGTTAATAAAAATGAATTTACTTTAACATTAGGAAAAGCACTAACATTTTTTTTTATGAGTCTTCAAGTTTTGATATATTCATCACAAGATTTCCAAGAATTTTATTTATCATATATTTTAACGAAAAATGATAAAATTAGAAGAGCTGGAATAATGTCAGCATTTTTATTTAATAATAAAAGAATACATAAAATGAATAATTCATTAAATAGAAGATATGAAATGAAAAAATCTATGGATTCGTTAGAACAAACCTTAGAAGTATGGAATAGTAAATTAATTGTAAATCAATCTTCTTTACAAAAAAACAATGTTTATATTTCAAATTCATTTAATCCTGAAAGTGAAAGAATAAGTGAAACAAACCAAAATTTATTGGACGAAGATGAAAATGAAGAAAATAATAATATTATAAGTAATGATATAGAAAAAAATAATTTAAATTATTTAGATGAAAATAAAATAAGAAAAAAAATAAAAGAATGGATTGAAGATGGAATATTAATTAATATTTATGTATTTTTGCATAAACATTCATGTAATTATTTATCAATTGAAAATGAAGATAAATATTTATATGAAAGAGATATAATTCAAGGAAAAACTTATTCTCCTATTTATATTGAAAAATTAATTGATTTTGAATTAGATTCTTTAGATTTAAAATGTTTTACAAAAGAAGAATTAAAAGAAGTAAAAAAATATTTTGATGGAACAAAAGAAAAAGAATTAAAGAAAATAAAAAAAGAAGAAGAAAAAAAAGATAAAAAAATTAAAAAATATATTAAAGAAAAGAATTTAATTAAAGATGATAATATTATTCAAGAAAAAGATGAAGATTTAGAAGAATCTGAAGAAGATGAAGAAATTGAAGAAAATGAAGAAAATGAAAAAAAAGAAAAGGAAGATAATAAAAATTTAATAGATAATAAAGATAAAGATAATGATATTAATACAAATCTCATTAAAAAAGATAAAAAAGAAAAAAATATTTCCGATTCTTCCGATGAAAAAGAAGAAGAAGAAGAAGAAGAGGAAAAAAAAATTGAAATCGATATAAATGATCCAAAATTTGAACAATTTAAAAATTTGAAAAAAACAAAGTTATTTAAAAAATATTTAAAAACTAAATATCTTTTAAAAATGATTTTAAATGAATTATCTTATTATTTTTCAACACATTTTAATTATTTATGTTATATTATAATAATAATTAATCACATGACTTCAGGATCATTATTAACTATAGTTTATCCCTTTTTAATTTTTTGCTATTCTATTTTAGAATATCCACGTCCAACAAGATATTTTTGGAATTTATGTTTAAATATATCTTTAATTATTTTAATTATTAAATTTGTGATTCAATTAGATTTATTAGATGAAATACCAGGTTATGAAAATTTTATAACAAATTTATATAATTATAAATTTGGATTGAAATATTATGATTCTACTTTTTCTTTTGGATTTTTAAAATATATTTTAGGTGATTCTTTAACAATAATATTTTTATTAATAAATGATTATTTATTAGTTAAACAAGGAATTTGGAAAAAAAGAGAACAAGATTTAGAAAATATTTATCAAGGAAATGAACGTGTATCATTAACTGAGGATTTAAATTTTAAAAATAAAAAAGAAATTATGGAATTTAATGAAAAATATATGTTCAAAGATAATACTATCCTTTTCAATACAGATGATAATTTTGAAACTGATGATTTTATAAATAATATAAATTATAAAAAAATAAAAACAATTGTTGAAAATAATGATGAAGAAGAAAAATTATTACCAATAGAATCATTATTAAAATCAAAAACTTTTGAAGAAAAAAATAAGGAAGAATTAAATTTAAGTGATGATGATAAATATGATGCTGATAATAGAACATATTGGCAAACATTATTTCCAAAGATAAGAAATGAAAAACCTGGAAATGATTATTATTTTTTATATACACTATCAATGGTTGTTATTATAATATATTTAATTTTTTATTATCCAAAAATGGAAAGAAATAAAATTTTTGATGGTGATACTGGAGAATTTACTACAAATACTCAATTTGATGGATTAATGGTCATTTTAGTAATAATTCATGTTATTATTTTAGTTATTGATCGTGTTATATATATAAAACAGAATAGAATTAATTTAAAATATAAATATGTATTTATTGAAAAAAAATCAAAAAAACAATTATCTGAAGAAGAAATATCCAAAATAATAAAAAAAATTATAAAAAAAGAACCTCAATTAAAGAAAAAATTTGAATTTCCTCCTAAATATCTAGATGAATTAAATAAGACTTATAAAATAACATTTATTCAAAAAGAAGAATTTAATTATCCTTTATTAAGTAAATATATATTACAATTTTTTATTATAATATTTTGTCATCTTTTAATATTTTTTTGGTTTCCTTTCAGAGGAAATTATATTAATTTAAATACAATTACCTGCACAAAAACTGATGAAGATGACAATTGTAATAGTTTTTCAAATAATTCTTATCTTATTTTATGTTATATATTATATTGTATATATTTATTTTTTAGTGGTTTACAAATTAGAGATGGATATTATGATATGAAACAAAAATCAATTTTAATGAATGGAGAAAAATCAATTAATGGAGGTATTTATAGTGGATTCAAAGCAATTCCATTTGTCAATGAAATTAAATTAGCTTTAGATTGGACTTTTACAAAAACAAGCTTAGATTTATTCCAATGGGCTAAATTTGAAAGTATATATGATACAATTTATATAACTTTATGTTCAATGACAGCAAAAAAAATCAGACCTATTGGAAAACAAATGACAAAATTTGAAAAAATTATACTTGGTTGGGTTGTTTGGATTATTTTGCTTATTATATTAGTTGGTCCAATGCTTTTATTTAGCGATTTAAATCCAATGAAAAAATTAAATAATATTGATGGTGCATCAATTAGTATTAAATTTTCAATAGTAAGTGATGTTGTTAATAATTTTACATTATTTGAAAATAAACAAGTTTCAACTATAAAAGAAATGAATGATGATATTTGGACTAAATTTGAATATGATAAAAATTTAAAAACCAAAAATTTTCCAAAAAAACAAATACAAATAATATATATGTATGAAAATAGTGATACAATATTTAGTTTAGCAAAACCCAATATAGATAAAATAATAGATACACTCAAAGAATTGAATAATAGTAATTCTGATAAAAATGATATAAAAGAAATAAATTTATATTTTGAATATTCATTTTCAAGACCTTATCCAACTTCATCATCACAAACTGCAATTAAACATTTAGATTATAATTTATATAATAAAGAAAAAGGTAAAAATGCTGAAAAATCAGATATTTTATCAGGTTTATTCAATGCCTTAATGTGTTATAATACAACAACCATAATATCACTTAATGAGTTTTATATTCCTTCATTAAAATTAAATGCTGGGAATAAACCAAAATTAATTACAAATGAAGATAAAGATAAAGAGCATCCAATTGATTGCGAACTTATTTTTACAAATTGTTTTAATAAAACTGATGATTCTGAGGATGTTGAAGTAGATTATTCAAGTTCATATTTTAGTTTAGTTTTGAATGATTCATTAAATATAGAAAATAAAGGAATTCAATTTCATACTTTTAGTGAAAAAGTTTCAACATATACAAGTGATTATAATGTAGTAACTTTTTATGTTACTTTTATTTTATTGATTGGTGGTTATGTAAAACAATTTTTGTCAGGAAATCCAGAAAGAATTCAATTAACTGAAATGCCTGAACCTCAACCATTAATTAATTTATGTGCTGGAGTAAAAATTGCAAGATATAGCTTTGATTTAAAAAAAGAAGAAAATTTATATTATATATTAATTGAGTTTATGCGTTCACCAGAATATTTAAAAATGATTACAAAAAGTTCATTGGATGCGTTTAAAAAAAGAAAAAAAATAAAAGAAGATGATGAATTTGATATTTAAATTGATAATATAATAATAATAATTATTTTAATTAGTAAATTTTAATAAATTAAATAATTTTATTTTAAAAAATTTATTATTAAAAATTTAATTCATATTTAATTTTTTATTTATTATGATTGGAATCAATGTTTCAAAGCAAAGATTTAGTTTATATGATTTAGATGAAGGGGAAATGTTTATAAAGGATTATGTTTCAATTGTTACATATTATGTTCCAAATATAAATAAAGTTGAAACAATTTCTGGAATTTTATATTTAGGAAGTAGAAGTTTGATTTTTGAACCGGATAATTCAAATTATTCTTTAGTAAAATTTCATTTTAAAGAAATAACAAATTTACCTTATCTTATTCCAAGTAAAGTTGAAAAAAATAAATCGAGTTTAAATTTTGAAATAAACAGAATAATAGAAATTCCAAAAGGTGATTTTACTGAACCTTATAAAATAATTGATTTATTGAATGAAAAAAATAATAATAAAATTTCAATAACATTTAATTTTGAAAAAATCGAAGAATTTACAAAATTAATAAATGAATTAATAGATAAATATCATAATAAAGCATCATATTTTGAATTTGATAATTTAGAATATTTAGGAAATATTTATACTTTTAAATTTGATTTAACTTTAATTAAAAGTATTAATGAAAAATATTTAATTAATAATGAATTATTTGCAAAACAACAATTGCCATTAATTGAAGTTCCTGGTGTTTTTATGTTAACTGATCAACGTGTTTATTTTCAACCTTTTTATAAATTAAACAATGAAAGAGTTTTTAAAATAAAATTAAAAAAAATTAAAGAATTATATAAAAGAAAAGTTAATTTATTTAATGTTGGAATTGAAATAATATCTGATAAAAAAAATTTATTATTAGAATATGAAAATGAAAAAACACGTGATTTTATTTATTCTATAATAGAAGCAAATGTTGATAAAAATAATTGTGAAACTAATATAAATATATTTAATTATACAAATTTATGGTGTGATGGAAAAATATCAAATTATGAATATCTAATAAAATTAAATAGTGCATCAAATAGAACAAGAAATGATTTGAGTCAATATCCAATTTTTCCATGGATTTTAAATAATTACACTTCAAATATTATAGATTTAAATGACCCAAGTAATTATCGAGATTTAAGTAAACCAATTGGAGCTTTAAATGAAAAAAGATTATCTGAATTTATTAAAAGATTTAAAGAAATGCCTGGAGAAGCTGATAAAAAATTTATTTATGGAACGTTTTATTCAACTTCAGCTTATGTTATTGGATTTTTATCAAGAAAATATCCAGAATATATGTTGAAATTACATGGAGGTAAATTTGATCACCCTGATAGATTATTTCATAGTATAAAAATTGATTGGGATATTAATTTAAATAATCCAGGAAGTTTAAAAGAATTAATTCCGGAATTTTTTGAAGAAAATGATGATTTTTTAAAAAATAATAAAAATATTGATTTTGGTAATAATTCAACAGGAGAAAAAATTGATAATGTAATATTACCAAATTGGTGTGATAATAATCCAAAAAAATTTTTGGAAATTATGAAAGAATCATTAGAAAGTAAATATGTTGATGAACATTTACATGAATGGATAGATTTAATTTTTGGTTATAAACAAAGAGGAGAAAATGCTATAAAAGCATTTAATTTATTTTATCCAACAACTTATGAAGATGGAAAGGATTTAGAATATAAAACTTTTGAAGAAAGAACAATTATTCAAACTCAAGCTAAAGAATTTGGGATTTGTCCAAATCAATTATTTAGCAATCCACACCCAAAAAAATTTTCAAAAGGAATAGGAAATACTTTTGAAAGTAATAACAAAATTATTAATAATGCAATAAATAATAATATTAATGAAGGAAATTATTCAAAAATTAATTTAAATGAAAATGAAAAAAATTTTAATGATAATTTTGAATCGATAAAATATAATTTATTGAAATATGAATATAAAATTTTATCAAAACATTTAAAACAAAAAATAACTTGTATTAATTATTTAAATACAAGCAAAATATTAGCTACAGGTGGAGAAGATGGTTATATCAAATTATATGATTTATCTACTCTTAAAACCAAAAGAATGGCTCAAATATGTAATTTATCATTAAATTGTATGAGTCCTATTAATGAAAATAATTTAATTGCAATTGGTGCTTCAGATAATAAAGTATATCTATTAAATACTACATTATGTAAAGCTCAAAATAAATTTGAAGCTCATGAGGATAGTGTCATTAATTTATTTTATTCACATTCTATTAATAAATTAATTACAGATGGGGCTGATTCAACATATAAAATATGGGATTTAAATGATACTAAATATCCAATTCATACATTTTATGAAGTGGAATCACCCATTATTTCTTGTGATTATAGAGATATTGATCAATTACATTTATGTTTAGACAGTGAAAAAAATTTTGTTTTAAGAAAAATAGATAAAAGTATAAATGAATATTTTAAACTTAATTTAAATGATAAATCAACTAATTTTGTCAAATTTAATAAAAATAATTTAAATGAATATTTTATTTCAAGTAAAAATAAATTTGATATATATGATATTAGAATGAATAAAATTATATATAGTTTAGAAAAATATGGAAAAGTGTTATTTTGTGAAAATGATTCAGAAAATATTATTATTGCAAATAAAGATAAAGCATTTATAACAAAGTTATATGATAATGAAATCTTAAAAGAATATCAATTTGGGGATATATCTTATATGTATTATAAGAAAATTAAAATAGAAAATAATGAAAAAAATTTATTATGTATTGGAAATGAAATTGGAGATTTATATTATTCCTTAAATAATTATTAATTAAATATTAATATTAAATTAATATATTAATTATTTTTTTTATGTATTTATTACATTAATTTATAAATATTATAATAAAAAATATTAATAAATTTATTTCGAATAAATAAAATTTTTAATTTAAATTAATCATAATAATATGAATAATAGTTCTCGTAAATATCTATATACAAAATGTGTTTTTACTTATATTATTAAAAATAATTACCTAATAGGATGCTTATATATAGTCGATTTTATTGCACTTTTATCATTTCTTGCTTTAGCTCCAAGAAAATTAATAAATGTAAATAAAATTTATAAAGATGAAAAATCAATTATTTTTAATATAAGTCCTTATAATTTATATAAGAAATATATAGATACAACAAGTAATACTTACATGATTTCAGTTATTACAGCTGTTATAGTCTTAATGATTGCATATTATTTTTTATTATTAACTTTAAGCAAAGATTTAGTTAATTCAAAAGAAAATAAAAGAGTTATTTATAAATCAATTTATGTAAATTTTTATGAAATTATTTTATTTAGATTTCTTACAATTTATATTATTGATAGCTATATTACAGCAATAGTAAAATTTATTTATAAAACTTATGAAGAAAAATCTAAAATATATATGATATTAATATTTTTTTTATGTATCATATTATTTTATTTAGTATATGATAATGTTAATCACTTTACAACTCATGCAGTTATTGCAAATTTAAAAGCATATCCTGAAACTTTAGGAAATTTTCCATTTGATTTAAATTTTTCAAATAATTACGATATTGTAACATTAATAGTTAAATTATTTTTAGTGATTGAAAAAAATGTTTTTGATTTTGGTGATAATTTGGTTACTTATAGAATATTTTTTCTTAATTTAATTCCAATTTTAGTTGTTGTAGCATATTTTGTTTATATTATGAATTTATTTTATGTTTCAACACATGAATTACTATATTTTCCTTTAAAAAAGACATCAATTATTCGTAATTGTTTAATAGCTTTTTCATGTACTTCTATGTTATATAATGTTATTATAAGTCAAGATATGAGATTTTTATTTTATTTTATAGATTGTTTAACTTTATTTTTTATATTATTTTATTTTTTAAGCCATGATGAAACAACAGTTTTAAATACATTTTATAGAAGTACAAATTATATTGGAATGTTAATATTTTTAATTTCAAATGATTTAGATTATAATCAAATTATAGCAAAATGGATTATATCACATAAAGTAATATGTACTATTCAAGATTGTCCAATTTGTACAAATATTGTTGATACGTTTGGTAAAATTATTCCCAGTAAAGTAAATATTCAAAAATTTTTTACTTTTGTAGTTGATGTAATTGATAAAGAAATAGCAAAAGGTAATTTAAAATTAACTCCTGAAGAAAAAATATATTTAGATATAATAAGGTTGTATAATATGCAATTTAGAAATGAAACACAAAGACTAAAATATTATTTAGCAAGTTATCAAGCAATATTAAAATACAGAGCATCAAATACAACAATTTATTATAATATATTAGTTATGTTTGAGAGAAATATGGAAGATAATGAAGAATTTAATAAAATATATGATGGTTTTAAAGTATCAGAAGACGCTTTTGTATTATATAATCAATTTTTTGATGATATAGATAATTTTATGAGATATCAAAATAAAAATCCTGGTAATATAATTAAAATTTCAGATAAATTATATCAATTTGCTAAAAATAAGTTAATATTAAATTTAATTAAGAATAGTTCATCAATGACATATGAAAATTTAATATTAAGATATGTTTTTGAAAATGTAGCTGCAAAAAGTTTAAAAGGAAATTATGAATTTTTAGATTTAACTAATTATGATGATTACTTAGATTATCATTTTAAAAATGATAATTTTTTATTAATTCATTATGGATTAGTTGCTAAAGATTGTACAATAATAAAATCAAGTTCAGATTTTAGGCGATATCTTAATTTTTGTTTAGATAGTTTATTTCCTAAAGCTTTAAGACAATTTGGAAAAGAAAGATTTATAACTTCTATTAACACAAATGATTTTAGAGATGATTTAAATATATTTGAATATGTAGTTACTAATCTAAAAAATATGGGAACAGGATATATTGAATCATTTTTTATGAAATATGTGATGTTTCCTTCTATAGATAGTGGTGAAGTATTAATAAATGGTCATTTTTTATTAGGTAGTAAAGAAGCAATTATATTTAAAAAAATAGAAGGAAAAAAAGAAATTTTAGTTTCTTTTTCAGAAAATTTTGGAAAAGTCATAAAAATTGATCCTGAAATAGTTGCAAATTTATCAGCAGCTCAAAAATTTTTTACTTATGATGGATTATTTAATAAAATTAACACAGAAAGTAAAAAAATAAGTAATAAAGAAAATGTAAATCGACAAAATTCTAAAAAAACTATAAAAACTTTAGAATCAATGGATGAAGATGATTATAATGCATTATCTTTAGACCAACAATTAAAAAGAGATAGATTAATCGCAGCTGAAAAACAAAAAAAAATGGAAAGAGAAAGTGAAATGACTGCAACTTTACATTATAAACATTATTTAACAACATTACAAGAATATTTCGTAGATAATGGTGATATAAAAAATAAAGATAAAATAATTGAAGATTTAAAAAATAGTAAGCAATATATATATAGTCTTATTTTTAATATTGTAAAAAAATATGAAATTGAAACGGATGGTGAAATATATTGTGTATACTATACAATAACACAAAGAAAAGCTTTAGGAACTATGGCAAATAAAAAGGGATTTAAAAAAAAAGGTGATAATGAATTTGAAATTAAAGAAAATGAAATGGAATCATTATCAAAAATAGTTGCGAATGCTCAAGATAATGGTTCTATGTCAAGTATGTCTGAACATAGTAGTACAACTAGTAGATTAAGAGCATCTGGAATGGAGAAACTAAGAATAGAAGAGAAAATTGATTTTGAAAAATTAAATATATTTAGTAGACTTACTAAAGGATTAAATTTATTTGTAATAATATTTAGTATAATTTTCTTTGTTTTATTATTAATAAAAGATAATGAATTTCAAGAACTTTTTAATTTATATTCCCAATATAAATATTATGTAAGAGGAATTCAAACTGAAGTAATGAGAATGGTTGCGAATATTTGTTTATTGATGAATGAAAATGATAAAGAATGTACCTGTTATTTTAGAGATAAATATAATATTGTATTAGATGAAAAATATATATCAACTGGTTTAGATATTAGTATTTTAATTTATGAGCAATTTATTAAAAATTATCAAACTATTTCAAATCAATTTTTAACATTTAGGCAAAACATGTTTGATCTTAGCTCAACTTATGTTGATGAAATTGAAAATGAAGAAATTTTAATCCCAGTTACAAATGATGAGAATGGCGGAAATGATACTTCAAATGTATTAAGAGAATCATTTTTAGAAGGAATGAGTATTTATATTAATTATATAGCTCAAGTAATTAATTCAAATAAATTAAGAGAAACACCAATTAAATTATTTAATATAACACAAAATTTTGAAATTAAAAATTTAAATTTAGCAAATTGTACTCAAGATGAAAGAAATATATATTGTGTTATAATGAATTATCCTTTTGTTGAAAGAGCATTAATAAATGTTAAAGAAAAAATAAAAAATTGGTTTGTTCAAAGATTAAACACAATAAATGATATATTAATTGGGTTTTCTATTGCAATTATAGTTTTACATATTATTACAATTATTGTTTATATTTTATTTATATATGAATTTATTATTATATTAAATAGAAAATTAGAAATAATAAAAGAAAATTTAGGCTCACCTAGCTTTATGAATTATTTTAAAACAAAATTTTTACATTTAAAAGTTTTATTAACATTATATGATAAAACTCCAATGGATGTTATAAATGTAATTAGTAAAGAAAAAGATGAATATCTTAAAATTAAAGTAATTGAAAAAAAAGAAGAAGTTTTAATACCGATTAAAGTTCAAAAAAAGCAAAGAAGAGAAAACATAAAAAGTTTTTCTCAATTAAAAATAAATAATATATTAATCGTTTGTTTTGTTTACTTTTTTTATTTTATTTTATTTGTTGTTTTCTTTATATTAATATATAATAAACTTAATACATTAAAAACATTAGTTGATTTTGTGAATAATAATGCTGAAATTGATGATGATTTATCATTAACATTAAATGGTTTACAAATAATGATTATAACAAATACAACTGAATATGATTTTGGATATTTTATTAAAGGAAATGAAAGTTATCCCATGATTTCAAATTTAATTAGAGATCATTTATATTTAATGAAATTAATTAAAGCAACTGAAGATGCAAATGAAGCTACTTATAAAGAAATTTCTCAATTTGATAAAATAGGTTGTGAGGATTTAAAAACTTTCAAAGATGTTGAATTTGAAAGTATTATTCCTGAAGGAGAAACAGACAAATATTATGATTACTTGGTTGCAGTATGTAATTCATATGGAGTTTTAGAATATAAAAGTCAAGATTTAGTTATGGATAATATAATTTATTTAGAAAATAAATTAGTTTCAAGAATAGAAAAAGTACCTTATAGTGATAAGTTTACAAATTTAGATTTAACTGAATTATATGAATTATATGGCCTTCATTTAGTTATAATGAGAATTATAAGAAGTTTTTTAAATGAAACAGCTATTCCAAAATTAACTAATGATGTAATGTCAGTATATAAAACAATGTTCATTGTTTGCTTGATAGCAAATTTTATTGTCGAATGTGTAATAATGATTTTATTAGAATGCCTAATATCACAAAGATTATTGGTAATTAATACAAAAGTAGGTTTATTTAGTTATTTTTTAGATTAATGGGTTTTATTATTCTTATATTAATATAATTATGTATAGAAAAATATTATTGATAAATATTATAGAGATATATTAATATAAATATTTATCAATAATATTTAATTAAATATTTAATATTTTAATAATAGAATA